>JACCED010741904.1_pt1 | contig 46726 bp, 55 predicted proteins | sample 7455021 | NCBI WGS metagenome assembly JACCED01 (sample SAMN15323456, study PRJNA562643) | freshwater metagenome | isolation source: river surface water | place: USA:Blue River Watershed | collected 2017-08-19
ATAGATAATCGTATCCATCTGCTTGATTATAGTAATAACCTGCAGATAATATTTTACCGTTTTGTATATGAGTAGAAAAAATTGTAGATATATAATTATCATTACCAACTATACCACTATTACCAAAGTTTTGATCTAATTCAAAAGCCATTACTTATACATTTATAACATAATTAAAAATAATTTAAGGTATATAATTTAATAAAAATAATATATTATAAACAAATTAAAGAATAAAAAAAGAAAATTTACTTAGTAAACACATAGTGAGTAACAACCGCACCGTTCTCCATACCCTCAACAAACTTTGCGCGAACATCCCAATCATCTGATACAATCGTATCGAGTTGAGTGGTAGTAATGTTAATCTTAACATCACTTGCATTCTCACCAGTGATGTTAATTTCAGTTTCTTCCTTTCCTTCGCGGAGAGCAGCCTCGACAAAAGTTTCGTTGTTGTCAACGAAACCACCAGCCCATGCGGCTTGTGACCGACCTGGTCCGTTCTTGCGCTGAATTAGAACAAACCAATCAACATTGTCAAGGTCAGTAATGATAACAATGTTGTCAGATGCCTTTCCGCGAGTAGCAGATTGATTCAGACACCACGAGTTTGTCGATTGTTCAATATCATCATCGTCAGCCGTATCGTCGAGATATTGGCCGGGATTTACACCGAGGCTAAATGCCTCCGCGTGCTTCTTCTTGAACTCGGCATCTTGTTGTTCCATCTCTTCGGTAATGGTAAAGGACTTCTTGCCCTCATGAGTTTCAATAACTTTGTTAATCTTCTTCATGAGGCGGTGATTGCGATACTTTGCAAAATAAGCAATCAGTTCGAACCGCTTAAAATATTCTTCATTGTAATCCTTGTAGTAAGATGCGGCAAATTCGGGATGGCGGAAAGGCATCACGACTTCGCCGTTGGCAATCTTGTAAGCAGGAATACAATAGACGCTAGCAGCGTCGTCCTTCGCGAGCAGCTTGAGTTGCTTGCCGCCAAGGTTGGGAGAACCAGAGTGGTCCTGTGGGAGCTTTTTGGTCTCAGAGAGACGAGGAGCAGATGAGAAAACGTTAATATGAGTAGGATTCATTTTAAATTGATATTTAAAATAAATTATTAGTGATTTTCAGTGATTTTTAATTTTCAATTTTTTATTAATACTATTAAGGCGTAGGTGCAGGTGCAGGTGCTGCTGGTGCTGCTGCTGGTGCTGCTGCTGGTGCTGCTGGTGCTGGTGGTGCTGCCGCTGGTGCTGCAAATAAAGTTTCTATTCTTCTTTTTTCTGCTAATATATCAGCAGCAGAAGTATATAGTTCATTTAATGGCCAATAATTATGATGAAAGTCGCCTATAAAATTATATACATAATCGTTGCCATAATATATCATTCTTCTTTGTTTATCATTATTCATTAATATAAAATACTGAAATGTATAATCCATCATTTTACATAAGTATCCATTAGTATTAATATATTTATTATATAAACCGAGTTCGTTTACATTAGCATTTTTACCATCAATTGAAAATATATTTATTGGTATATTATATGTTTTTCCATTAAAAATTTTATATGAATCATTTACAATTCTATAAATATAATAAAAGATTGTATATCTTTTAAATGTTCCATCGGCTTCAGGAATTTTTGAACGAATATTAACTTTATACGATTTATATCCTATTTCAAATAAACGATTTGTAGTATTTCCAAATGTAGTTTTATATTCTATGTTATCTAATTCTTCATTTGTATTTGGTATTATTTCAAAAAATATTGGTAAAATAATATTCATAGTATATCTAAATAATTCCGATATTTTAAATGAATAATCCATTGGTATAGGTTGATAATACAAAAATTTTCTAGATATAGGATTAAAATGTAAACGATAATTAGAATGTTTTATATTATTACTTAATAAAATTAATAAGTTAGTAATTTCTAGATTATAAATACCAGTTTTTTTATAAATATATTTATTAATATTAGCGACACCATAATAAAGATTTGATATTTTTACAAAATATTGAGTATATAAATTTTTCATTACACTATTAGCATTCTCTGTATCCGATTTAGTATTTCCAGAAAGGTCTCTCATATAATCAATAAAATTTTGTAAATCAAATGTTCCCTGATTAGGATAAGTAGTATTACCAATAAAACCACATTCAGTTTTCATTGATTTTAAAAGGTCAAATATTTCATCTCTAAATTCACGTTGAGTATTTAATATTTCTAAATTAATTTTATTTGTTGCAGATAATTTATCTATCATTTGTCTAGTAGTCAAATCAAATCTGGAAAAACTAAAATTATATAATAGTTTTGTTAAAAATATTTGGAGTTCTATGCATATACTTGTTGTAGTAGTATAATTTTTACCTTTATTTAAAATTGGGCGTTCAATAACTGCACCATAATTCATAATTAAGTTGATCGTATATTGAGAATGAGTTTCGTCTGCTTCTAATATTATAGCATCCATGCTAGCTTTTTCTTCAGGTGTTAAAGTTTCTTCTATATTACGTCTTTGAAATTTTATAATTGCAAGTTCAGCAGCTTTATCTTTGTTTTGTCTTAAACGTCTTTTATCTTTAGCATTTTTACGAACTACTTGCATTTTTGTTTGTCTAGCCCCGCCATTATGTTCAGAATGAGATTCTGATTCTCTAAAACTTATTGCTTCCCCTAAGACAACAATATTTTTAATTTTACCTGTCATTTTTTCTTCATTATTAGATATTATACTTAAATCTGGAATTGTTGGTATAATATGCGATATATCTACTAATCTTTTTACTGTATCAACGTCATTATAAACAAAATTTATTTCTGAAGAATTATAAATTTCTGATTCTTCGGGTAATCCATTCATTACATTTAATGTATTTTTAATAAAAAATATAGTTTTTAATGTTTCAATATCAGTTATACTTTTTTCAATATAAATGTTCATTTTATTAAATTCATCTATAATATATATTTGTTGTGGTTTTTTCCTTGCCGGAATTTTTTTATATGTGTCTATCATATCTTTTATTCTTTTTAAAATTAGTAAAGAAACTGTATTATATTTAAAAGAATCATTTAATATTATAACTAAATATTCATATAATGAACCAAATTTTTGAATATTCTCATCATTATTTAATATACTATTTATTTTATTATTTGTATCATTATTTTCATATAATATATCAAGTATTTGTTGATATATTGCATCAATATTATCAATTATATCTTTATTTTTATCATTTAAATATTGTGTATTCATTACATCTATTTCACCTCTCTCATTTTGTAAAATTCTATCTTTATGTTGTTGTGTAGATATTATAGGTCGAATTAATCCTTCTTTTTCAAGTTCATATGTAACAGACATATATCTCCATACTTTGCATTCAGAATTAGATGCATATACCATAAACAAAGTAGGTTTTTTTGAATAATCTATATCATTACCATTTTTAATATAAGATTGTATACATAATACATCTCTAAGTTCATCTTTATATATAACAAATCTATGAAGAACAACAAAACGAATCATACCAACATCTATATATGGAAATTGTTGTTTTACAAGCTGATTTTGATAATTATATGTTTCATACTCAAAAAAATTAAATTCAGCTGCTTTAGTAGGGTCTCTTAATCGTGGAGCTGGAAAAAAACCACCACTTTGAATATAATTTTTCAATTCTAAATATTTATTTTTATATTTTAAATATTTTTCTTTTGCCGACATATATTATTAAATAATATATTTTTATAGTTAAATAAAAATTGATATATATATGCTATATATAATAATCAAAATATAGAATAATAATATAATAAAATGAATATGGCACATGAAATTAAACAACAAGAATTAGCTCAAGCTGAACAACAAGTTCAAGATACACCTAAAGGTGTTTTGGGTTTTGCATTTGGTAATACACAACAATCTAAAGGTGGTCTAACTTTTTGTGGCGGTCCTCCTGTTCCAACAACACAAATGGGACTGTTAAATACATCAATTTCACGTCATCCTGAAACTGGTCAACCTATTCAATCACAACCTTTTGGATTTGGATTATCAACTAACAATATTACAAATAATCGTTGCTTTCCCGTTCCACAAAATATGGATGATAAACAAGATAAAAAAAAGATTCTAGATAAACTATATTCGGAACTACATATGCTCCGTTGTGAAATTGATAAACTAAATAAGTCAGTTGATAATATTTATGATATTATGCGTCATCTTTAATTTTTTTTATTTAAAATTTCCATCATACAGAAAGTTCCACTATGAAGTAATACTGCACGCATAATAGCAAAAGAGAATCCACTATAAAAGTGTTTTATAATTTTAAAAGTCGTATTTCCACCAGCTTCATACGTTTTTTTAATAATAGCTTTAATATCTAACTTTTGATTATTATCTGCAGATTGAATAATTGTTTTAATTCTATCTTGGGGATAGATGAACAGCCAAGCAGTTGACCCACTAATACCGCCAAAAATAAAACTAGAATAAATTGTTATTTCTTTATTCTTTTCAGTATAAAATTTATTTTTCAGATATTCATAAGTTGAAAAGTAAATGGCGAAACCAGGAATCTCTCGAGTAAAAGTAGCATTTAATCCTTTAAACAAGTATGATGGTTTTAAAATTTCTTTAGTAATTTTTTTATTAGTTTGTGTTAAAATTTTAATTCGTTCGTATGGACTTACAATAGCTGATGCAATAAATCCAGATATACCACCAGACACTGCAACACTACAATTATGATGATTTTTTAAATAGTTATAGGTTCCAAATACCATTGCTTTCTCCAAACCTACCCCTAACAGTGGAGATGCTACACCTTTATAAAAATTCTTAACAGAATAATTAAATTTGATACTCTTATTTACTTGATAATGTGTTTTAATTGCATCTACTGGTTGGCTTAATAATATTCCAAACATTCCACTCAAAGCACCTTTGATATAATTATTATTAAGTAGTTTAAAATCGTCAAATGTATCCATCTTTTGTTAATATTTATTAATATATATTCTTTTATATGTTTATATAAGTTAAATAGCTATTGTAATAATCAATTTTTACTTTTTTGCATTATATAAATACTAGGTGTTTTTTCAATAATTTTAAAATTATGTTTCTCATAAACATCTTTTAAATGATGTTCACACCATAAAGTTAATGATATATCATTATTATATTTATTAATCATAAATTCTAATAATTGTGATGATACTCCTTTCATTCTAAATTCAGGAAAAACATAAACATATCCTATCCAATTTTTAATATGTTTATGTGTATATAAATCACAATCAACTAATGCAATAGAACCCATTAATACCTTTATATTATCTATTATATCGAACATAATATAATATATTCCATTTTTATCTAATTTATATTCTGAAAAATCAGTAATATTATATTCTTTTTTAAGAGATTCTTTCCATTCATTCCAATACGCGCATCTTAAAATTTCAATAAATTCTGGATGAAAAGTAAGTAATTCTATTTGCATTTTTATATACAATGTTTTATATTAAAAATAAAAAAATTAATTGCGATTATTTTTCCGATAAAAATATTCAAAAACATTAAACACAATAAAAAGCGGCAAACATATTCCAAGAACAATAATTTCAATCATTAATAGTAATTTTTCTATTTTTATGCTATTATTAACATCCATACAATAATTAATATTCTTCATAATATCCAAATATTTATTAAAAGTCACAAACCGATAAAGATTTAGACCATAAGAAATAATGAATGAACCAAAAATTATCGTAAAGTAAATATATTTATTCTTAATACCAAAAAATCCAGGCATTGCGAAAATTAAAAATGAATATATACCCTGAATAATATAATCAGGAACACAACTAATATATATATTATCTTGAGTATTTTTTTCAATACATTCTGTTGTATTAGTATTATTGTAAGTATTAATATAATTATTATTAATAGTTTCAGAAACAACAGAAACCAATGCAATATTAATAATATTTGCAATAAGTGAAATCATTGAAAGTAAAACAAAAAATGAATCTTTATTTATACAAAATTTCTTAAAAAATTTATATTTATTATTCCTATTATTATTCCTATTTCTATTTTGCACATTATTATTAATAATGGTAATAACTGTCTCTTTTTTAATTTCATTCGCTACTTTAGGTTTGTATGTAGTAGTCTGCATACAGTATGGACAAGTATTCTTTTCACTTAACCACACATTAATACACTCTGTATGATAGGAATGTTTACATTCTAATACAGTAGCGTCCTTACTTGTTTGCTTCACAACGTTCAAACAAATAGCACACGAGTCAACATCAATAATATTATCAATATTGCTTATGTTATCAGCATTATCAATCTTATTCTTAGAAAGAATTTTACCCATTTTGGTATGTTTAATAATAGTTAGTATAATACATAATATTATATTAAATAATCCTATTTTTCAATTTTTTATTAAAAATTGAAAAATCAATATATCTATTATTCCTTTATTAATCGATAAATATTAACTTTAAAATGTCTACTAATCAAATTGGTATTATTCATTTTCATAACCCTCAAAATATTGAGGAGATCGCAAAGTGGGATAAACTGTTCAATTCAGTAATTCCGCTTTACGATTCACCCAAGCCACCTTCAAATGGCGCATTTCTTGTTGTGTCTGACAATATTGATCGGACATGGGAACCATTTACCGAAGAGGAATTGAGCGAAGGAGCGAAAAAATACTGGGCAGATATTTACGAGCCTGGTATCTTTGACATCCAGAAAACGCTTCTTAACACTGCCATGTCTTTCTGCTATAATAGACAGTTGACTCGTTGCGAGTTGATTTTGGTGATGAAGTGTGAGTTCTTGTCAAAGTTTCGTCTGCAAGCAATCGATAACAATTTTGATTCTAGCAAGCCAATTTGCAGTGATCCTTCAGGATGCACTACTAAGTGCAAGAATCAAAATTGCATTTGTTCCAAAATTCCTTTTCTCTAGTTTTTTATTTATTTTCTTTTGTTTATATATATGAATTTATTTATAATAGGTATAATTTTATTTGGTTTAATAATTGGATATCTAACAACAACAGGCACAAAATCACAACATGTAAGATTAATAGATATATTTATATTAGGTCCGCTTATGATTTATTTAGGTATGTATAAGTATAAAAATATAGATAAAAATGATAATATTATTAAAATAATGTCTATAATATTAATATTTTTTGGTTCAACAACTATAACTTATAATTTAAAAAATTATATTAAAATTAATAAAGAAACATTATAAAAAAATAATTAGAAAACAATCTTACAAATACGATTATCAATATCGCTACGTTGATATTGATATTCATCAAGTTGAATATAACCTTCATTCCAACCAGAATGTTTCATTAAATCATCTACAATCTTATGTGTTCCAAAATAATCATGACCAATAATTTCACCTGTTCGTCCATGATTAAGAGTTGTTGCAAATACGTCTCCGCCTAGTTCAACAATATGATGAGTGTCAAGAATAAAATCATATACATATGTTTCTTCTTGAATAATCTTTTCACAAAACTTATCAGAGTCAAGAGGAAATACCCAATCATAATCATCTGTTTTATTATCAAAAAACACTGGATGATATTGAGTAACACAAGTTGATGGAAAATTAATGTTTTGGCGAATAGTTCCTGGGATAAACTTTGTCTTCAAAACACAAATTACAGTTGCAACTTTTCCAAGTGATTCAATTCGCATTCCCTTAGTAATATCTTGAACTTTAATGAATTTTCCTCCTTCAATCTTAATAAGTGTATCTCCAGTAAAGCATACACCATTTGAATTGTAAAAAGTTTGAGTAAACTGTTGCGATGAAACTGGAGCTCCTGAATAACTATGAGAATGTCCAGTTGGCGTTGGTGCAGGCATATTAATGAAAATATCTTCAATTACTTTTTGATATTTTTCAAAAATTGGACTCTTAAAGTGTTGAACACCGTGGTCTCGAAAGTTCAAACAAAGTTTATTAACATATGCAGAAATTACGCTATAAATATAGTGCATACCCCAATTATGATAATAACGTTGTTCAAATGCTTTATTAATTTGACCATCTGCATCATTAGTAGAGGGCAAACAATCAATAAGAATGTCATTTACAAATGGAATATTATTAAGATTTTGAATCTTTTGATTGAATGCTTCTAATGTTTTTGTCTTTAGAGCATCAACTAAATCATTCCGAATCTGATTTTCAACATCTGTAATAACAGATTGAACCTTATTATATGTCATAAGATGTGCTACACTGTTAATAAAAACGGTTCCAATCATAGAAGAATCAGGAATAAATCCAAAAATACCGTTCTTCAATTCAGAAATTTTAAATAGTAATTCCGAATTAATATTATTACCAAAACCATAAGTATTGATAGTAATGTCAATATCAGGAAGTCTAGCCAAAGCTTCAGTCAATGTTGGAATTACACCTCGTGGAGGAGTAACATTATCAACACCATCCGTAAAAAGTAGAATGTGTATCTTTTCTGTTTTATTATTTACCATTTCGAGTGCAACACGAAATGCATCCCAGATATTAGTTCCACCACCTGCATGAAGAGAATCAATTGCTGCAGTAACAATATCTTTGTTTCCATCATTGGAAGGAAGTAAGTCAGTTACTTTTGTTGCACGGTCGTTGAACTTAATTAGCCCCAACTTATCTTTCGATTTTAGTGATAAGTTAACTGCACGAATTGCTTGTTGAACCAAATCAAGACGTGTATACGGAATTACTTCATCTGAATTGCCATTACTACAAATTTCGTGCATAGAACCAGAAACATCAGCAATAACAATAATATTCAAACCATCGCGGTCAGAAATATCAATTTGTTCAGTAGTTTGAGTAGTAGTTGACGTGGGTTGAACTGTGTTTTTTCCCAAATAAGAATCTATCAAATCTTTCAATGCACGATTAGGAGCAAGAGAAGAGACTGACATAGGATTTCGAGTAATAGGTGAACTATTATAAAGGGAAACCCACTTCATAATAGCTTCTTTCTCGTAAGTGTTACCATCGGTATCACTATACGGGTCTGACATAATAGTCAGGGTAATAGGACAAATAAATGCATTAGGAATATCCGACATTTTAAATTTAATATATATACTATATTTTAAATATATTAGAGAATGTATTAATTCAATTTTTTATAATAAATATTAGATTATTTCTACATCATTAATATAATTTCGAACTTCATATAAATTACCATAATTATCATATTTTTTACATTCTCCATTTAATTTATCGTCTTTATATATTCGAGTTGCATATATCATACCATTTGAATTATACCAAATAAAATTTCCATTCCTATTATCATTTATATAATCAACTATATATTGTATATTACCATTTTTATAATATTGTTTATATTGTCCATTTACTTTATCATTAATATACATACACTGTTTATATTTATTCCCATTTTCGTGATATTCTATATATTCACCATTTTTCATATTATTTAATACATAATATTCTTCTTTAATATCACCATTCTCATAATAATTTGTAACATAATTATGATATTCCATATATTTATTATTTACATATATAAATAAATTTTTATATATTAAATAAATTTATATTACACATAATCTTAATTTGTTTTCTTTTATTTTAAAATCTTTAACATTCCAAACATTATAGTATAAACTACCATTACCTTGAAAATATCTTTGTGGTATATTTTCTTCAAATAAATGTGTTAAAAACATATCACACATATTGTTTACATTTAAATATTCTGCAATATATTCTAAATAATCAACTATATTTTCTTTTGAAAAATAATAGTGCAAATAATATGTTCTTACTAATTCATTTTTATTTTTATTTAAAATATCTAATTTATAAAATGAGATAAATGCCTCTATTTCATTCGTATTATTAGTAATTACAAATTTAATAAATGCATCTGTATTATTAATATTTTTAATATTATTAGTTGATATATATTCGTATATATCAAAATGTTGTTTCTGATATGAATTTATTTTATCAGTAATAACTTCTATTTGATTATCTTCTATTTTTCTAACAATTTTAAATTGTTTAAAATGTTCAGGATAATTAAATTTAGAATATAATTTTTTCTGTATAGGTGAATATTTTGTTTCTGGTAATATCCCTAAATTTATTAATGCATCATAATTAATACATCTATGAATAAATTTTTTCTTACAAAATGATTTTGCACTAAGTTCTCTACCAGTAGTATAATAACCAATTTTAATATCTAATGTATTTCTCTTAATACCTTCTCTAACTAAATATGCTATAATTAATTGTGGTAATTTTAATTTACGTAATTGTGGAATTACACACATAAAATTACCATCTAATGCTTCTATTTTTTTATCAAAAGACATTATATTATAATATTTACCTATAATTAGTCCAATAAGTTTATTAGGATTTTTTTTTCCATAAAAAAATATTGGAATAGAGTCAATTAAATAATATTCCATTAATTCACGTGAGTATACAAGTGTAGTATCTCCATCTTTATCATTATAATTTTTATTTACAAAATCAAGAATTTCATCAATATAAGTATGATCTACAATTTTATAGTCTAATTTAATATTACTCGATTCAATAATATTTGATACATTTTCATATACTTTTTCCGGGGTATCTATAATTTCCATAAATAATAAGTAAATGTATGATAAGTTTTTAAATAACTTAAAAAAAATTGAAATAATATATATCTTATTGATTATATTATAATTTACTATAATAATAATCTTAATCATGTCTGAGAGCAAGAATTTTCATATTTTTCATTATACCCGCAAGTCTATGATAGACTGCGGTTCAGCAATGGATGCAGGGTATCCAGAAAGTGACGCTGAACGTGGAGACCAATGTGTTCGACAATGTCAATGGTGTTGTTGGGGCCCAATATTTGTTATTGACATTATTACTTTACCTTATCGGGGAATTAAACATCTTGTATTGAAGTGTAAGAGCAAGAGCAAGAGCAAGAGCAAGAAGCACAAGAAGAATTAATTTTTATTTATAAAAAGTTGAAATCAGTAAATATTTGGATATTATGTTTATTTATTATAATTCATATTTAAAAATGTCTTGTATCTTTGATAATAATCTTTCTTTTTCCAAGAACACACCTAATGTTCTTACTACACTTTTCCTGCACGGATTACCATTTCCCGTTCCTAATAAACGTTTAATAATTGATTATTTACGGTTTATCTACTTAAAAGTAATCACTCAAGATGTGAATGGAACTATTATTTCGCCAACTATTGAGATTGATGAAATTTGGCATACTCATTTACTTCATAATAAAAATTATCTTGATATGTGTCTAAGTATAAATTTTATTGTATATCATTATCCTGAACGCGCAGATGATACACAAGAAGTAAAAAATAAAAGAATTGATAATTTTAGAAAATTGTATTATAAATATTTTCACATTATGCCATATGATGAAGCTTCTGATGATTTATATGCACCAGTAGAAGAAATATCTAATAGTAAACAATATTCGCCACATGTAACAATTTTTGTAAAAACAGTAACAAATAAGAATATTACAATTGAAATTAGTTTGGATTGTTCAATTGCTCAACTTAAAAATTTAATCTTTTTTAAGGAGAATATTCCAATTGAAACACAGAAATTAATTTTTGCAGGAAAAAGAATTGATTATGATAATCAGAAAACATTGCGTGAATTTAATATTGAACATCATTCTACTATTCATATGATGTTAAATCTTAAAGGTTGTTAAATTTTTTCTATTTGTTTATGTTGTAATAAAATAATAAGTGGTATTATCAACCATGGTGATACTGTTAAAGTGCAAAGTGTATTATAAAATGTATCGAATTTATAATTTCTCAAAGTTAAATAATATAATATTACTAATGTAATTTGACCATATAATACATATTTTATATTATCTATTTTTTTATTTGTTAATACTAAAAATACTAATACAATTGATAATATAATATTTATAAACTCTCCTATATATACCATATTATTTGGATCTAAATATCTTTTATCATGATTATTACCAAAAGTAACAAATATATCTATTATTAAATCTTTTGAAAACATAACATAATCTTTATTTCTATCAATATCGTTTATATTTTTTTCTTGTATTTCTTTTCTATATTTAATAGCTGTTCCTAATACATATATTGTTCCAATTCCAATAATCATCCATGCAAATAAAATTATATTTATATGTTTAAAAAAAATTCTTCTTATTATTTCTCCAATAACTACTAATATTAAATAAAGTAAATATGAACTAAATTTTAACTTCATATATTAAAGTAATAATATATTAATTTTTTCATCATTATAAATAATGAAAAAATAATCGACCGTTACAGGGATCGAACCTGTGACCTCACGATTAACAGTCGTGCGCTCTAACCAACTGAGCTAAACAGTCTTTTAACACAATAACACCCCCCCCAATTATTATATAATAATAAAACTTTAAGTATATTTATAATTAAATTTTAAATTCATCCATTAAATCATTTAATGAGTCCGCACTATTTAATTTATTAATAAATTCATTAATTTTATTTATTGAATCTTCTAATTCATATATTATATTATTTATGTCTTCAATATATGAATTATGTTGATTATTTGAATCATTATAGAACATTTTAATATATTCATTATTTTCGAATATAACATATCTTATTTCATCTATCAATCTATTTAATAATATTATATCATCATTTTGATTTAAATTTTCACGTAATGTCATTATAGTTTCTACCACTTTAGTTATACTAAAAGAATTAAATGATGATAATACATAATTATTATTTTCAATAATCATATCTAATAGCATATTTTTTTCAATGAATGTATCCATATATTTATATTATACAAAATAATGTAAATATATAAGTAGTTACATAATATATAATTTACATAGCTACAATAGGTTTATTAGCTATTATGCTGTCTTTTATTTGATTTATAACAGCTGAACCATATTTTGAATGTTCAGTAATATAATCCATTAATTTTGTATTATTATTGTGTAGTGCACTAAAAATTAATTGGGTTACATTTTCAATTGTCATTAATTTTTTGATTGCTTCTTCATTGGTATATATACTATTTGCTAATAATGTTGAATGTGTAAATAAATCATAATTCTCTTCATTATACAATTCATGTGTTGTAATAATATTAAATTTTTCAATAAAAAAGTTTTTTAATAAATTATTACCAATAGTCATACGTTTATCTGGATTATGCCCGTAAAAACATTCAGAAAATCCTAAAATTAAATCACGGAGTTTAGTTATATCTCTAGATATTTTAATTTTTGGTAATTCTGCTTTTACTGTTTCTATTTTTTTTAATAAATATGATTTCCAATTATATGGAAGCATTAATCTTTTTTGTTGTTCACGATATGCTAATTTAAATTTACTTAATTCATCATCTTCATTTGAATATACTTCAGCCGGATTTACTTGAACATCTTGTGGTCTTAATTCAAAATCATGATAATCTATTGGAGTTACACCATTATTATCATAAAAATATTCTTTCCCACCACATTTCATAAATGCAACTGCGTGTGCCATTGAAAGTTGAATAGGTTCACGTGACATAATTTTATCTAATGCAAAATTTGGTATTATATCTAAAACAATACCTATACAATTATTTATATCTTTTGCTAATGTGTCTAAAAATTGTATCATAGAATCTAACATCATATCTAATAATTCAGGGTTAATAATTAAGGTTTGAAAATTAAATAATTCTAATAAACTAATAGGTATAAGACGTATAAATTTTTGTGTTTTATTTGGTAACTCTAAATTTTCAGGAAAATAGTTTAATAAAAAATAATTATATAATGATATACCTGTTAATGTATGATATATTATACCACCATGAATTTTATTTTTATAAGCCATTTTATTAAGATTGTTTATATTTGTAATTTTGAAAATACTATAATTACAACTTAATGATTCATTAACACTATCTCTTCTATAACGTGTTCCACCTTGTTGTATTTTACTTGGTTGTTTAATTTTTAATATTTTTGCAAATTCTGGTGATATTATTGGTTTTTTTGCAATTGGTGGCGGTATTCTATCAAATGGTATAATACTTAATTTTTCATTTTCATATCTTTCAAATATACTACGTATATACTCTTTTGCATAGGTCATAAATATTTCATTATCAGCATCTGATATATTTATTGGTCTTAAATATTTTGGTGTATGCGCAATGGCATAATGCATACAATCATCAAGATTAAATTTATATTCAGATGTTTCATCAAATATTTTTTGAATATGTTCACTTAAACCATCACTAAATAATAATACCATCATTAATGAATCATGCCAGCATTCTGTTAAATGTTGGAAAAAACCCATTTTTGGGCAATTTGCTCCACCTTTTAATTCTAAATATTTTTTCTTATATTTCAAATATTTTTCTTTATAATTGACACTTGACATATATAATTAAATATTATTTTTAAATAATAAATTATTATTATAAATATATATACACAATGAATTCTATTTTATCAAATAAAAAGATAAATAATGATACTAAATATAAAGAAAAATATTTGAAATATAAGAAAAAATATTTAGAATTAAAAGGGGGCGCTAATTGTCCAACTATTGGATTTCATCAACATGATGGTGAATGTTGGAATGATGTATGTATGACCATATTAATTTATACTGATGGTATTAGTGAAGGAATACAAGAATTATTTGACGCACCAATTTTTAATAATGATATTGAAGAGGGAGTTAGACACCATTTAACTAGAGTAATAAGTGAAAGTCCAAAATATTTATTACCATACAATATTCCAGAATCTTATGTAGAAAATCCAATTTTTATAAGAATAATAACTAATTATTTAACAAATTTTATAAAACGTTATCGTAATGATAAAGCCAAACTTTCATATCAAGCAACCGATGAAGAAAAAACAAAAGGATTAGTAAGACAAGATAGTTCATCTATGAGTTTTGCATGTGTTGATAATATAATAAAAATACTAAATGCAAATATAAAACATAGAGAACATCGTGAATCTGGTGGTACTATAGTTAATAATATTATAAATGCATCTATGTTTAATTATTTATTCTTTTATAGACTTAATAAGTTATTAACAGTAAAAGAATATGTGTTCGATAGAATTTGTAATAGATATATGGATATAGTTCAAAGAAATGAAAATATACGTGAAAATATATTGGATGCAAATGAGTTTTTGAATAAAAAACTAGATGAAATTATTAAAATCATTAGAAAGGAAAGAAATATTTTAATAAATTATCAAAGTCATAGTAAAGAGGAAAATTATGGTCATATAGTTGGAGTTTTACAATGTAATGGTAAACAAATTTTTTATGATAATGAAGGGCAAGAAGAAGATGATGAAGATGAAGAAGAAGATGAAGATGAAGATAAGCATCCTCGAGGAGAACCTTTTAGTACTAGAACAACTAAAGATATTGATATTAAAATAAGATTTATAGAATCACTAACAAAACTAAAAGGTTATACTAGAACTCATCCAGCACAATTTTTTAGGTGGTATCAAGAACATAATATTAACTTTCTTTCTTATGTATTAACTAGTGAAGTAAATGATGCTTCATTTTGGGATACACATTATATATTTAGCATAACTATTTTTGAATTAAATGATTTTAACTATCATGGTCCTCAAGATATGGTTATTAATGAATATTATAATAGAACAGAAAATTATAAAAATATATATCAACAACAATATAATAATACTAGAAGAATAAATAATTTTGTAACACATATAAATGAATCAATGGGTGTAACGTATAGAAGTAAAATAATTGATGATGAACCTTTAATAGAATAATTATTATTTATAAATTATATAATGGAATTATAGATCAAAATATTTAAAAAATAAAAATAAATATAAATAATGTTTTACAAATAAAAGTTAATACATAAGAAGAACTTTTCAAATTTATTACTTATTCTATTTAAAATTTGGTATATAATATTAATATATATTATATGTCATTAGAAGAATGCACTAAAGATACACCTGAATTTAGTTTATGTAATTTAACATTACAAGGTAAAGTAGTAGAGTGTTATGATGCTGATACTTGTAAGATAGTTTTACCAATTCAAAATATATTCTATAAGTTTACTTGCAGATTAAGCGGTATAGATACACCTGAAATGAAACCAAAGAAAGATAAGCCAAATCGCGATAACGAAATTGTATGGGCTAAAAAGGCACGTGCTGAATTATTAAGATTAATATGTAATAATACAGATAAATTTGATAATTTAGATATTAAGAAAGAAGAAGTAATTAAAATTTTACAAAATAATAAAAGATTAATAACTGTTAAATGTTTAGAATTTGATAAATATGGAAGATTATTAGTTGAATTATATAATAATGCTGAAGAAACTAAATCATTTAATAATATTTTAGTTGAGAAAAATTTAGCTGTTTCATATGATGGGGGAACAAAAGTTGCACCATGGATATAAATGATTAATTTAATTCTTTTTTTAATTCTAAATATTTCTTTTTATATTTAAGATATTTTTCTAGATATGACATCCCTTTTTTTTTAATAAGGGTTAAATCATCGGAACTATATTGACTGTTTATTATAGATTGAGGAATTATGCTATTACTAATACTTCTTTTAATAGTTCTTGTTGTAGCTGGTTCAACTACATCTATATCATAATCATAATATTTATCAAATTCTAATTTATATGGTTTATTTAGAGCAGATGATAAATGAAGTCCTTCAAAATAAATACTAAATGGATATTTAGCTATAATTTTACTTAAAACATATGCATCAATTTTTTCACGATTTTGTGGAAAAATTTTTTCTACTGGTATTATATCAGTATAATTTACTTCTGGTTGAATAACTCCTTCTTTTATTAATTCTTCAATTACATCATTAATAGTAGCGGAATGACCATAAATAAATGTTTTAATATTTGTTGCATAAAATAAATCATTGATTCTGTCAAATATTTCTTTAGTATTAGGTTCAAGATCACTTCTCTCATGTACAGCTTTTAATATTGAATTAACAGGAATAGAAATTACTTCTTTATAAATATCTAATAATAATATTTCATCAAAACCTACACTAAACATCCTTTTATTAAAAATAAAAGGATTAAGTTCTGGGGAATAAGAATGAACAGGATCATAAATAGGCAATTCTATATGTTTTTTTAATGTATGAATATTATCTCTACTATATACGACTTTTCCTATATTAAATTCTTTTTTATCTCCCTCAAATAATATACTATATTCATCACAAGTAATAACTTTATTCATTTTCTCTCTTAAGTCACGAATTGTATCAGAATAAAATTCTGGCTTTATTTTTAATTTAGTACTAAATAATCCTGCTAATAAATCATAAATATTTTGATTATCTTTAAAATATTTAAAATTTATAAGTAATTTATACAATTTTAACCATTTAGAATATGAACTTAATCCATCTCCAGTGGAATTTGATGTTAAATAATATCTATCTTTTTGTCTTTCCCTAAAAATTATTTTTAAATTTTCACTACCAATAAAGTCTATTGGTAAATAAAATATTTTATCAGATTCTTCAAACATTTTAATATTATGACACTCTAAATTATTTAAATAACCATCTGCTTCTCTTATTACTGATATATTAACTGTTGGGTCTATTAATGTTAAAAATCTAAATGTTCTAGTTTCTTCTAATGGAATAGTATTGTTTGCAACACTTTTACATGAAAAAGTATATATTTCGACATTTGAACTGTATTTAATAGTTTTATATATTTTTATTATAGTTTCTATTTGTATCATATCAGTTTTTCTAACATTTTCAAGTTTATTTATACAATCATGAACAGAACTGTCAAAATATAATCTAACAATCCAATTTTTTAATTTTTTATTAACATTTTTTACTGTTCTATAAATACTAAATAAATATTTTTCTAAAATTTGATAATTTTCACAATCTTTAAAATATAATGTAATTGAAATAGCATTACAACAATTTGTTCTAGGTGTAATATCAAATTTAGAATTAATAATATCTTCTGAAATACCTAATCTTTTTAATTTTTCAATAATTGGTATCGGATTATAAGTATGTATATAATATTTATCTTTTTTTGTATTTAATAATATACAATCATTTACTTCATTTGTAAGAGGGTTACTAATTACTTTTGAATGTGGACCATATGATAGAAAAAAATCACTGGATTTTAGCATCTTAATATCTTCTAGAGTTCCAGGTTCCATTATTATATTATATAATATATAAATAAATATTTGATTTATATATATAATGGAACACATAGAAAAAGAATTGTTAAATAATGAATCACAATTAAGTTTTATGAATAATCTTTTATTTAAATATCAATTTAGTGAAAAGTTTCTCATAGAAACTATTATATATTATGATTCATGGAAATGTTTAAGAAGTCAAAAAAATCTATCTCCATATTTCTGTTTTAGATATTTATATGATAATCAAACAGATTCAGCAGATAATTGGACTGATTATACAGAAATATTTGATTATTTAAAAAAAAGAAATTATTCAGACGAAGAAATAGAAAAAGAGTTTAAAAAAGCTATGACAGAACGTTTAGATATTGTATAAATTTATTCAGTATCGTGGCGACCACATATGCAGTTGTCAGGACAGTCTATGTAGTGTTTTTCAGACACAGTCCGAAGTTTGGCAGTGTCAAAACCACGTTCTTGTCCACATATGCGCAAATATGTCAGACCTCCGCAACTGTAAATTACCTTTTCTTCCTCAGGTGTCAGAGGTTTGGGATTGCGAGCACGATCATCCCACCACTTGTAGTCAATCGGTTTACCGTCTTCCGAAAAACCGGTCTCTGTTTTGAGAGTATTAGTCTCAACAGGCTTAAAATAAAGATTAAAAATAATAGAAGTGTAATCCATTTAATATTGATATTAACAAAAAAATAATATGAATATCAAATAATCATTTATTTCAATTTTTATAATCAGTAATAGATATTCTATATTTACCTAATCTCTTTTTATTATATTCATTAATAATTTTATCATCATATTCTATTTTAAAATTCAAATTTAAATCTCTTGTATTTTTATTATATGAAATTTTTTCAAATTGTTCTAAAAACCAATTATATTTATTAATATCAATTAATGGTAAATATATAGTATTATCGATAATATTTGCATTATCACAAATGTAATATAAATTACAAAATTTAAATTTATCTAAAGTTATTAAATTATTATTATCAAAATATGAAAAATTATAATTTACTTGTATGTATTCACATATACTTTGAAATTTTTTTCTTTTTTCTGAATTATCAATTTCATCTAATAATTCTATTTTAACATATTTATTTAATTTATTACACATATCATCTTTATCCTTACAAATAACACTATAATTCATATATATATTTTATATAATTCTTTTTTTTAAATATTAATATTATATAAATTATATATGTCTCTTAATTTAAAAGAAATATTAGAAGAAGATATTAGAAGAGAATCAACAGTTGAAAGAACAGATGATGTTATTCGTTCTTTTAAAATAAAAAAATATGATGAAGAATTAATAATAAGAAACTTAAGTAGGTTTTATAGTCCAGAAGATTCACCTCTAATATTAGAAATATTAAAAAGATTAGAAATATATTTGAAATATATGGATGGTAAAGATGTTAAAAAAATATATGATGATATAGAAACAGCAATTCACACAAATCACGATGAATATAAAATTAAATTTAATACATTTACAAATCATAAAATTCCCGGAAGAAATTATGTAAAAATTAATTCTTTAACTTTAAATGGTAGGGATATGTTACACGAACAAGAAATTAAATTATATAAATCTTCAGGAACAAGTAGAGACTTGATTAATCCAATAGTAAATATATGGTTACCTTTTATTGGAATAGATGAATTAGGAACACGTATTATAAAACCAGAAGATATACATTTAGTAATTATCAGTAAAATTTTAGAAAATTCAGAAATTACTGGGGAATTAAAAAGACAATTAGATATATTAATTTCAAATGCTAATGTATTTTTAAAATATAAAAGATTTATGCATGATATATATGCTATTTGTTCTTTTTTTATAAAAGATAGCGATACAACAGAAATTAGTGAATCTAAAAGTCCATTAGTAGATGAAACATATTCAAAAAAATTAACTGAAGCATTAAGATTATTAGCATCTCCTCCGATACATTTAAAACCTATTGGTTTTTCTAATACCACACCAAGTATATCCCAAAAAGCGATTGAACTTAATTTTACTTCTGAATTAATCAAAAGAAGAGAAGAAAAACAGAAAGCAAAATTAATCGGTGGTTATTATGAAAAATACATAAAATATAAAAATAAATATATCGAATTTAAAAATAAAAATTGATAATAAAAATAGCTATATGCTATTTGTATTATATATTATATTAAATAACAAAAATGAACAATAATGACGATATTAATGACTGTATTAATGATTGCAATAATAATGATGATTTATATATACTTGCTTTTAAGAAAATTATTCATTGTTTACCAATCCATAATTATGTATTAAATGTGGTAGCTGCTACTATAACATATTATTGTGGAAAAAATAATACTTTTATTTTACCAATTGAAAATATAAGTAATTTAATAAATAATAAATAAAATAAATATAATATTATATGAATAGTAATTTACCAGATGATTATTTAAAATCAATTATATCATATATTTGTGATACTATAAGTTTAAGAAATAATTTATTAGTAATAGATGGTATTAATTTTATGTCTTTACCAGAATATTATAAAATATATATATTAAAATTTGCATTTACGAAATATTATAAAAAAAAGATTAATGGTTTTAATAGTGAAATAATACATAATTGTTTACAGGATAATTATAATATTTTAATTTCGTTACTTGAATTATTTATTTATTTATATACAAAAAAAGATAAATATTCACAAAAACATTTTATTATGATACTAAATATTAAAAATAAATATAATATTGCATTTTATAAAGATGATTATATAAATCTTATGGATAAAATTAATAATTCAGAAATGAGAAAAAATAATAAACTTAAAAAAATATTATTAGAACAAGAATGTTATGATGAATTATATAATAATATTAATAAGAATGAAGATGCAGATGAAGATATAAATTATATACAAAAACAAAAAGAACAAGAAAGATTAGAATTTTATAAATAAAAAATAATAGTTTCATATTTATAAATTATATTAATCATATATAGTATATATGGAAGATTTAACTAATAAATTAAATAAATATATTATAAAATTAAATAATTTATTAGATAATGAAGAAATTAATAGTTATAATTATGATAGATATTTGTTATATCTAAAAAAAGTCGATTATTACTATAATTTAGTTGGTGCTGGTGGAGGTGATGATGATGAGAAAAAGAGAAAAAAAGCAGAAGCAGATGCGGCAAAGAAAGCAGAAGCAGAAAGAAAGAAGACAGAAAAAGCAGCAGCAGATGCGGCAAAGAAAGCAGAAGCAGAAAGAAAGAAGACAGAAAAAGCAGCAGCAGATGCTGCAAAGAAGACAGAAAAAGCAGCAGCAGATGCTGCAAAAAAGAAAGCATCTGCTGAAAAAGAAAAACAAGAAGCAGATGAAAGAGCAGAAAAAGCTCTCACACATAAATGGTTAGGTTTACGAAGAAGAAGTTCGGATGAAGAAAAATTAGCTAGAGAAAGGGCTAAAGTAAAACAAGATTCAAAATTAGAAAGCGCTCCATTGATGGCTAAGCAAAGAGAAGAAAATAAATTAAATAAAAAAAAATATGGAAGATTAGGTAGTTGGTTAAGAAAAACACAACTTGGCATAAATGAATCAAGAACTAGTAGTTCCGGTGATTCAGGAAGTAAATTCGCCGATTTAGTAACTAATTTAGGTAATGCACGAAATAGTTCAGGTAATTTAGGTAGTAGTGAATTAGAAGAATCAGGAAATACTCCATTTAGAAAATTAGGAGATTTAGGAGATTTAGGAGCTTTAGGAGATTTAGGAGATTCAGGAAATTTAAATAGTATGATTAAAGAAGGAAAAATAAAATTAGTATGTTCTATTGTTCCAACAAATAACAGTGAAGCATAATTTATTATATTATATATATAATATAATGATTGAAGAATATTTAATATATTTTTTTGTTTTTTCATTTATTGGTTGGATATTTGAAAATTTAATTGGTAAATATAATAGTTTTTGTGGAGATAATACAATTAAAAAATTAAAATTATGTTTACCTTTATTAACAATATATGGTTTAGGAGGTATGATACTATTATTTATAAAAAAAAATATAATTAAAAATAATATAATTAGTTTTTCATTTGTATCTGGCGTAATACTATCTGTTTTAGAATGTATAGCAGGTCAGGCAAGTTTATATATTAATAAAAGAAAAACTTGGAATTATAATTATTTACCAATTACTTTATGCGATGGTTATGTCGCATTACCAGTATTTTTTGTATGGATAATATTTTCTGGTATATTTTTTAAAGTACATGATAAATTTAATTATTCTAAAATATAAAAAGTTCAAAATTTTTACAAAAACATATATTATATGATTAAAAATATAATTGAATATATAATATATTTTTTTATTTTTTCATTTATTGGTTGGATATTTGAAAATATAATTATAAAATATAATCATTTTTGTGGAGACAATATAGTTAAACAATTTAATATATGTTTACCATTATTAACAATTTATGGTTTTGGTGGTATTGCATTATTATTTATTAAGAAGAATATAATAAAAAATAATATAATTCTATTTTCAATAATATCAGGTATAATATTAAGTATTCTAGAATGTATAGGCGGTAAATTAAGTTTTTATATCAATAAATACAAAACTTGGAATTATGATGAATATCCATTACCTTTATGCGATGGATATGTAGCATTACCAATATTTTTATTATGGACAGTATTTTCTGTTATATTTTTTAAAATATATGATAAAATAAATAAGTAAAATAAATATTAAAATCCAAAAATAATATTTACTTCTAATTATTTCAAGTCTTTTTATAGTTGGATTAAATAATATATTATTGTGAATAGGAATATCACTAAAAGGTTTATTACTTAATAATTCAACCATCCACTTACCAAATCTATTAGCCATATGAGTTCCCATATATCCTCCACCAGTTAATAAATAAACGTTCGTATCTATTCGTGATATAAATGGTATAATATCATATGTCATTGCTCTTGAACCATGCCATATATTTTTAATTGATATTAATCCAAGTCTTTGGATTTCTGGATTGCTTATAATAAAATTGCTTATTTTATTATATTCCTTATTTTTATTATCTACAAAATAATTTTCATTTTTAAAACCAATTTCAAGTTTAAAAGTTATTTTAACTAAATTATTATTATATGGTGTAAAAAAAATATTATCTTTATAATAAAAACAATTTATTGGTGATTTAAGTTCTACAATAGCACTATAACCAGAAAATACTTCTATAAATTTATCATAATAATTATTTTTAACTAAATTTAAATTAGAAGCTGTGCATAATATTAATTTATCACATATATATTCTTTATTATTTTTTGAATATAAAATAATTTTATCATTCTTATATACATAATTTATTATTTCAGTATTATTTATTATTTCAACATTATTTTTAATTAATTTTTCTGTTATTTTATCCCAATAATTATATGGAAAATTATCAGAATTTTCACATTCTTCTTCCTCCTCTTCTTCTATTGCTATTTTTTTAATTATTTCTCTATTAATTTTATTACTTGTTATTTGATTTATTAAATGAAACAAATAAAACTCAAAATTATATGGTATTCTACTAAAATTTATACTAATTGATTTATTAATATCTTTTACTTTATATTTTTGATTATATTTTAACATTCCATTCCCACCATTTACGGAAGCAGATAAATTTTTATTTTTATCAAATATAATTATTTTAGCATTCGCATATGTTTCTCTTAAATGTAATGCGGTCATTAATCCAAATGCACCAGCACCAATTATACAGAATATATTCATTTATATTATATTAACAATATATATTTTTTCAATTTATGACTTTATTTTATCAATCCAGTATTTTAATAATAATTTATCATAATTAAATTTCTTAGTTTTGAACTCTTTTATTGTTTTTGTTAATAATTCCATATTTACATCTGACCAATCTTTAACAATTAATACAGGTAAATCAGTAAATAAACTATCAATCGCAGAAGTTTTAACAATTGGAATTGAACCTGTACATAATGCTTCCCATGTTCTATGACAATCTAAACCATTTCCATGAGGTGATATTACAAAAGCATATTTTATTTGATTATTAAATGAATCATATCTGTTTACACGTGATTGTTCGGCATAAATTAAATTTGACGGAATTTTATCAATAGCATCTTTTCTATCATAACCAAATTTAATTGTGCTAAATAAACTACCATATAAAAAGTTAACATAACATTTAATTTCTCTTTCATAAAATGGTTTTGCACTATTAATAACATCTACCATCATTTTTTCGTGTTCTATTGGTTGTAAAATTTGACCTCCTATAATTGAATGATAATCTAATCCAATTGGTAGTTTAAATAATTTTGGATGTTCTCTAACACAATTTTGAGCAAACCATTTAATTATTTTTTCATTTTCGATAAATTTTATAAATTCTTCATCAGACATAATATCAATTGGACATGATTCGTCCGCATCACCAGATACTAAATAAAATTTAACATTAATTTTATCAATCATTTTAACAAATTCTGGAATAGCAGATGTGCATACATATATAGAACAATTTTCTTTCAATTTAGAAAAATCATAATTATCTAATTTTTTAATACTAGATTTAGGATTAAAACTATGAATATCACATGATTTTAATATTCCACGTGATGATACATATTTACAATTAGTTTCATCTGAATTTTTATTTAATTGTTTATTTTTTGATTTTGAATTTAATAATATATATCCAATTATAATGAATATTGTGATAAATATTATTATGTGTATATTTTTCATATAATAGGTATCTAGAAATTTTATTTATTCATATTAGATTATTATGACTCTATATATTTTAATATAATCCCTATTAGTGAATATTTTGACGATTTAGGAATGAAAAAATATAATGTTAAAAAAGATAAACAATGTATGTCGTAATAAGTGTGGTAATAATCAAGAATCTAAAAGTTATTTATGTTAGATATATAATATTTTATATTAATTGTCACCGGCATATTTTATCTTTACGTCTTCAATTAATTTTCCACTATCATTCCATTCACGATATAAACCATTATATCCATTTTTCCAAAAATATTCAATCTTTGGATACGGGCTTTTTATCATATTATGATAAAATGCTTTTTCACGTGATTTATAAATATATACTTTATCTATATCAGATTCATTCGATTTGAATATATATGGATTATTTGGTCCATCATATTTTAAAAACATATCATAAGTTTTGTTTAGTCTATAATATGACATATTAGGTTTAAATCTATCTAAATCATTATTGTCATAAGTAATTATTTCAATCTTAATAATCTTAAATTTATTACATGTAAACGATGCATATTTTCTATCTACAATAGATTCCGATACTGGGATAATATCATCTAATGGAATAATATGAATAATAGTATTCAAAAAATCAAAATAATATATATCTTCTTCATTATAATGATTACTATATCTTACATTATTATCGCCATTTATACTATCATTATCATTAACATTATTATCATTATCATTCATATTTATATATTATCTACTAACTACTATATTTTTAATATGATTTACATATTAAAAATTGAAAATCACATATCATTGATAATCATTTAATATTAGTTTTATTCTATAATTAAAACAAATGGACCCATCTATTTCTATTTTTTCTGCTATTATTGCATTCGCTGTTGCTGTTTCAGCAACGGTAGTCGAGACTGTTCGTAGCATCTCGAGTTGGAAGCGTCATTACGTGGGTTCTATCCCACTTCGGAGGTTCCACTTCCAGGACGAAGTTCGCCGTATTTACGAGAAAAATACGGCAATACCGTTTGCCGACAAAATGTGCACTACTCTTGTAGTGTACATCAAGAACAACTGGATACAGTTTTTCAATCCCACGGACAACTTACTGCTGATGCAATTCAGGTTTCCAGGCTTGTCCGAGTGCCAAGACAAGTTGGGAATTTCGGAGGATGGATTAACGTTCTTTTCTCGGAATGAAATTTCTGGTCACATTGTTGTATCGACACTTTGCGGCAAGAAGAAAAGCATTCTTCCTATTAAGAGTTCGGACGTAAATGGGTATTTCAACACAATTAAATACTCATTATCTACTTGTGGATACCACAATAAGTTTTGTTTCAACAAAAGTTTCGATAAATTTGCCGTGTTCTACAATGGTTTTTACCAATGTGTTTCGGGTGAACAACAACAAAGAACAGAAAATGGTAAAACAAAATTGGTGATTCACAATACTTTTACTGGAAGTATTTACCGGGAGTTTGAAATTGACGTATTTGGCTTATATACGATGCAATTTTCAGACGATGGTGTATATATCGCAGTTATTACAGAAACATCGACCATTATGATTTACAACATTCATACAGGAATGTTTGTAAGGTCGATTTATGTTAAGTGTGCTTATCCTGCATCTTGTTTTAGCAAGAACATTTCCTGGAGTTCCGACAATAACAAGATTGTTCTGTCTATTCCAAAGTTCTATTATAACGAACTTGACTCTTCGGAAGTTATTTGTTTGACAAATGTTTTCAGTAAAACAGTTAGTGCCAAAAAGATTGTTATTTACAACAATCAAGACTGTGTAAGTATTGGTAACTGGAATCAACGAAATGATTCCGTTTGTTTCTACGCAGGAAACATTATTTACACGTTCAACTTTGACACGAATGTTTTATCTGAGAAGACGATACAAGAGGAAGTATCTCGCAAGATTCAACAAATTTGCTTCGCAACAGACAATTTGCTAGTCGTTGTAAGCGAGGTGAGTGAACCGGATGGTTTCAAAGACGTTACATACGTGCCGGCGAGGCGGGAAAATGAACCGTCCGATGGGGATATTCCTTACGTAGACGTTGTAGCGTGTTAGTTATTTATTTAGCTTATTTATTTAGTTTATTTATTAAAAAAATTGAAAAATAAATACATCTGCTATTTATTATTATATATTATTATTTATCTTTATAAAAAATGGACCAATCTATTTCTACTATTTTTACTGCAATTTTTGCCACTACCATTGCTATTTCAACAAGGGTAGTTGAGAGTGTTCGAAACATCTCGAGCTGGAAGCGTAAGTATGTGGGATACATCTCACTACAAACATTCCACTTCAAAGACGAAGTCGAAAGCATTTACGAGAAAAAAACAGGCCAACCGTTTAGCCAAGATATGTGTTCTACGCTAGTAGTTTACATCAAGAACAACTTGATACAGTTCTTTAACCCGAAAGATAACTTTCGTGTTATGGAGTTCAACTTTAAAGGTTTGACTTACGACCAGGACAATTTTGGGATTTCAGAAGATGGACTAACATTCTTTTCTCGCGACCAAAATGTTATTATTGTGTCTACAATGTGTGATAATCACAATGGTATTCTCCCTGTTAGTAGTAAATACGTGAAGGGTTATTTCCACACAATTTGTTATTCACTGAATGACTGTCGCGCTTCATCACAAATTACAATGCCGTATTACAATAAATTTTGTTTTAACAAGTCAAACGAGCAGTTTGCTTTGGTTTACAATGCTTATTACAAAGGATACGAAGGCACAATTAAAAAAATTACAAAGAATGGCAAAACCCAACTGTCAATTCACAACACTTTTACTGGAAGCGTTAAGCGGCTGATTGAAATTGACGTGAAAGAAATTAAGCGGATGAAATTCTCAAATGATGGTGTGTATATCGCACTACTTGTTGATTCTGAATCATCTAACTTTATGATTTACAATACCATCACTGGAGAGCTTGTTAAGTCACTTTTTGTTGAAGAACTTAAAAATGTCTGCGAGTTTCAAAGCACAATTAGCTGGAGTTCTGATTCCAACAAGATTCTTGTTACAACCATGCCATTTGAACAAGAAGACATTACGTATTCAAACATTATTTGTTTGACAAACGTTCGGAGTGAAACGCCAAGTGTTAACAAGATTGTTATTGAAAACGCAACACACTTTGTAGAATCTATTAACTGGAACAAAACAGATGATATGTTTTGTTTTTACTCTGGAAAAAGTTTTTACACGTTTAACTTTCAAACAAACTTCATGTTTGAAAAGATTATCTCGGACAACTTGACTAATTACATTAGCGAAGTTGAATTCGTAACAAACGATTTGGTTCTTGTTGTGCGTTCTGTGAATGAAAAAGCCGGTGTTTTCAAAGACAAGACATACAAACCTGGATTTCTTCCAGATTGCCCTCCTGATAAGGAAGTCCCCTACGTGGACATTATCAAGACTGAATAATTTTTTTATTTTTTAAATAAGTGTTACATAAATAAAAATTGAAATAAATAAATATATGAATATATATATATTTTAATAGTATATATTATTATTAAAATGGATAAGCATATTACTTCCAATATTTCTTTTTCTTCTGATAAGGTAGATACTATTAAATCTACTGAATGTAAAAAAACAAATCATCCTTGTATTAGCGATTTTGAAAGTTTTGAAGCTTTTCAAATTGCATTTGAAAATGCTACAACAATTGATGAACAACAAAAATTCAGTCATATAATTCCACTAATCTATGACACTACAAATCATTGTTATAAATTACAGCCTAATTCTGAAAAAATTTTCAATTATCTAGTTGAAAATAATAAAAAACCTAAAACTTCAATCACATTTGATATTACAAAATCAAAATTGTATCAAAAACGATTTGGTAATTCTACTGTTCTTCTTACACCATTAATTTTTACTGATGTAAATCAAATAGATCCTATGATGATTCCTCCTCATCTCAATCCCGAAAAATATACAAGTTCGCCGTTTATTTAATCAAATTAACTATTTTTATTTTATATTAATAAAAAATGAAATATTAATCATGCTATATATCCTTAAATAATACAATATATATCACTTATAAAATGGATCAAATTAATTCATCATTTACTTTCTTTCCTCTTCCGCACTCGATGCAGATGTATTGGCAGACTATTGCCCATGCGTTACATGATGTATTAGTAGAGTTGACAAACAATAACCGACTTGATGAACAGACAATCGTGCATGCAACAAATGCTATTCTAACGGCAAATACATGCGCTGATTTATACGGCGATGTGATTCGTGTTCCCTTTGCAGAGCGAGATACAAATAGAATAGCAGAAAATAATTACGCAAACAGCGAGATTGTGTTTTACAACCAGTTAATCATGGTTTTGCTTCATGACAATTTCAGGATTCACCTGCAAAATCTTGTGCGAGAAGAAGCTAGAATTGGGACACGTTACTTTGTTCGGTTTCTCATAGCAGTTGGTGTTGATGTTGTTTAGATTACTATTATTAATTTTGTTTATATGTTTATTTATTAATTTAAAAATATTAATGATTTAAATAAAGAATATATATATATTCACATATATGAAAGTTGCATTTATTACAGGAATAACTGGTCAAGATGGTAGTTATTTAGCAGAATTATTACTAGAGAAAAAATATATTGTATATGGAATGATTAGACGAATGAGTAGTATAAATACTACACGTATTGACCATATATTAGATAAAATTAATTTAAGATATGGTGATGTTACTGATACAAGTAATATTATTGGTATTTTAACAGAAATAAAAGTAAAGCATTCAGATATGGATAGATTAGAAATATATAATTTAGCCGCTCAAAGTCATGTTAAAATTAGTTTTGAAATGCCTGAATTTACAGCAAATACGGATGCTTTAGGTGTGTTAAGAATATTAGAAGCAATTAAAATATGTGAACTAACAAAAATAACAAGATTTTATCAAGCAGGAACGAGTGAAATGTATGGATTAGTTCAAACAAAACCACAAAACGAATTAACGCCATTTTATCCACGTAGTCCATATGGTGTAGCTAAATTATTTGGATATTGGATTACTAAGAATTACAGAGAAGCATATAATATGTATGCATGCACTGGTATTTTATTTAATCATGAAAGTCCAAGACGTGGTGAAAATTTTGTAACAAGAAAAATAACTATTAGTTTAGGTAAAATATTAAGGGGAGAATTAGAATATTTAACACTTGGTAATATAAATTCACTAAGAGATTGGGGACATGCGCGCGATTATGTATATGGAATGTGGTTGATGTTACAACAAGATATACCAGATGATTATGTTATAGCTACTGGTGAAGAACATTCAGTTCGAGAATTTGTTGAAAAATGTTTTGCAAAGAAAGGATTTAATATTGAATGGAAAGGAGAAGGTATAAATGAGATTGGTGTAGATAAATTAACTCAAAGAGTATTAGTTAAAGTTAATTCAAAGTATTTCAGACCAAGTGAAGTAGATGAACTATTAGGTGACCCGACTAAAGCAATTAATAATTTAGGATTTAAATTAAATACAAGTTTTGATGATTTAATAGATGAAATGATTGAAAATGATTGTAAAAATTAAACTTATTTATAAATAAAAATTGAAATTTTAAACATATGAATATAAAAAATATATAATTAATTTAATTAATTAATGTCCAATAATAAACCTACTGCTAACTTTACTCAGAGTAATAATATGGAGGAACACATGAAATATTGTGAACGTTTAAATTATACTGCTAAAACATTAATTTGTAATGCAGATAACCAAACACAACTTAATCAAGTAATGAATGCTACAATTAAAGCAGCTGAAAAAGATTTAAACCGTCCAATGACTTATGCCGAAATGCGCGAAAGATTTGGATAATTTTTTATTTAATAATAAACAAATTACATTCTACCTAACGCGTTACGTGTAAATTCCAATTCTGCCATTAATTGTATTTCACGTTTTTGAAGAAACTCGAGTTCTTCTTGTTTTACTTGTTCAGATGTTTTAATTACTTTAGGTAAAGTAATATCATATTCATCTTTTTCAATAGTTTCACCTGAATCTAATTTAACAACATATTTTACACCATTATACCAAGTTTTAACTTCAATAATTTTGCCATTTGAAATTTCTGTCCAATAATCAAATTGACATCCTTTATGAATTTTAACTCCAATGAATTGACCAACTGTATATTTTGGAGTAGGCATATATACTTTTTTATAAACCATTTCCTGTGAAACAGTAATTCGTTTACCTGTTTTAATTACAGTTAAAACATACTCGATATCATTAGCAAAAATATTAACACCTACCACTTTACAATAATCATTTACTGGATCATGACGTGGTCCAACAGTTTCAACAACTGCCTCAACAACGTCGCCACTGATAAACTTTTGTGTTTTAGTTATATTAATAATTGACTTAATATGGTCAGCTGTTGTAAAGTATTCTTTATTTGCCTTAGTAACTACGGTATATGTTGTGCCATTTAGAGATTTGCAAAAACAAATCCCACCGGTATAACCGTCGCGAAAGTCGTAATGTAGATTATCTACATATACATATTTACCAATAAGTAATGAGTTAGTAGTCATTTTAAATTGTTATTATTATAATTATATATAAATTAATAGTATATTACAAAATTCAATTTTTTTATTAACTAAAATATATTTCTATTTTTTATTATATATGGATTATCAAGAAAAGTATTTGAAATATAAAAATAAATATTTAAGATTAAAGTATCAAATAATTGGTGGTGTTAGAAACGATAGTGATAATGATAGTGATAATGAATATGGAGATGATGATGTAGGAAGATATCAAAGAGAAGCAAGAAGAAGATATAAAGAAGAAGAACATATGAGATTAAGAGAATTACAAAGATTAACAGAACCTGTTATACCACCAACACCAGCACCAGCACCAGAAACAGTTCAAGTTCCAGATAATGATCAAAAATATAAAGAAGATTTAGTTACTCGTATTACATGTCCTATATGTTTGACTAACGAAGTAAAAACCATGTTTAATTGTGGTCATGCATTGTGTTCATCTTGTGCAGTTAAATTTCCAGTAAATACACCATGCCCTAAATGTAGAAAACCAATACAAACACATATTAAAATGTTTTTAAATAAGTATTTAAAATATTAAAATAAAAAAATTAATGAGGTTGAATTACAATTGTAACTTTGGGTTTTTTCTCTTTACACTTATCTTTAATTTTATTTACCCCCCAACCTAATCCGCAAGGAATAAAAAATCCTATATCTAGAATAGCTGCAATTGGAACACAAAAAACACAACAACCACCACAACCACATGGACTAAGAGTTGAATTCTGACCACTAAATTGTAAATCACCACAACCTCGTTCAGTCTCATCAATTGCAAACTTTGTCATAACAAATGGATAGCATCCATATTGTTGACATTGATCATTCGATTTATTATTAGTATTCATTTTGAATATATATTGATATTTGTTTATATATTATAATATATTTAATCTAATATTAATTTCAATTTTTAATAATAAAAATTGAAATTTGTAATATGTTGTAAATATTAACAATAATAATTATAAATTAATTTACAATGGCTGCTCAGCAAACAATTGAATCTCTTTTTTCCAGCGTCCGCCGCTTCACGTGGCAGTTTGATGATGGTTTCAATCCATCATCAGTTTCATGTGTTGCTTTTTCTGTTGAAGAGGCACGTGAAAAACTGTTGTCTTACTTGACACAGATTGACAATCTTCAGGAAGAGAAGATTTCTGTGCAGAAGCAAATTAACAATCTCTGCAAACAGAGTGAGTATTCTATGAATACTCCGGAGGTTCGACAACTTCAGAAGGAGTTGCATGCAAAGCTTCCTCCGATTGACGACAAGACCGGATGCTTCTGCACGAATGTGATTGACTACAGTCTTCACATGCAAGTGGAATACCACAAGAATGGTGAACATTTTCACTTGACTCTCGGAGAGTTGATTTCAACACAAGAACCATCGGTTGAGAAATTCAACTGTGTGATGTTCACCAGTTGTTTGGATGGTTGACGCATATGCTGCTGTGTTGTGTTGATAGGTTTTATTTATTATTAGAAAATAAAAATTGATGAGTTAAATCTTTAAAAATATACAATAATAGATATTAAATCATATAAACTTAATATGTATTTACTTGATAAACTACCACCATATGAAATTGATGATGAAATTAAAAATATAAATAAAGATATAAAACAAAAAAAGAGTGACACATTACAAATTATATATGCTATATCGTTTTTCTTTGTTATATGTTTTGCAATTTATAACACTATTTCTTTTCTAAATGTTCAAATTGAATACAATAATATGATAAAATATAATGATAATTATAAAAAAATATCATATAATACAATTTTGTTTTTGCTAATATTTGATATGATACTAAATATGTTATATTATATGTTTACAAACATTATAATTCATAAAAATATTACTGGGGCAAGATATTATGTATTTAGTAGTATTATGTGTGTAATAATAATTTTAGTAATCTTATCTATTGTTCATACCAATATAATAAATAAAATTAATGAATATATGACAAGTATTATTATGATTGATTCTGCTAACTATTATATATTAATAAAACATATTCGTATTTCAAGTTTCATGTATATTTTTAGTTATTGTATCAACATTATATCAGTTGTATTATTGATATAAATTAAGAATTTCTACTAAACCCACATGCTTTACAAATTTTAGTTTTAGTTTTTTTATTTATTTCTTCAGTAAATTCTGGATTTGCACATTTTGTGCATAATATATTATTTTTAATATATTCCTCTAAAATTTCTTCTAAATTATTTACTGTTTCTACTTTTTTTATAATTAAATCTTTTTCAATAATAGTTACATTTAATTTCTTCTTAAAATAATTTAATATATCTTTTACGGATACATTCAAAGTTTGTGCAATAGTTTCAATATTTAATAATTTAGTTACACCACCATTGTTATTTACTATTTGGATTTTAATAGTATCTCTCTTGTAGCGAAAGCATGGATCAATATTTGATTTAGGAATATTTACTTTAGACATATTAAGTTAATATTATATTATTAACTTAATCATTATATAATTAAAAAATCAATATTTATTTTTCATTTTATTATACATATAATCAAATTCATGAATATATCCAAGTGGTATAGTATATTCAAATTTATTCTTATTATAATAACATTCTGTATGATTTTTGTTATTATCAATACAATTTTTAATTATTGATTTAAATGTTTCCATCATATCATATCTATTTTTAATTCCTTCTAAAAGTAAATCATTTTTTTTAAATTTATGGAACTCATAACAAGATTTATAATCAGTAATATCATTATCTAGACATTTTTTTGTTATTTCAGAAAATAGATTTTGAAAGTATTCAGTATACATTGATTATAATATAAATTAGATTACAATCTTTAATATAAATAAAAATATAATTAATTATTGATTCTCTCACCATTTTCATACATACAATGTTGAATTAAAACACCAAATTCATTATATTCTTTATATTCTCCATGTATATTACCATTAATATATGTGCAAATACTAAATACTTGTCCATTTTCATAATATGATATATAATCACCATTTATTTTATCATCAATATATGAAAAAGTTTCATCTATTTGATTATTATCATGATATATTATATATTGTCCGTTCTTTTTATCGTTAATATAATTACATATTTCCCATAATACTCCGTTTTTATAAAAATGTTTATATTCACCATTTTTCTCATCATTAATATATGAACAAATTTCTGTTAATTGTCCATTTGTATAATAATTTTTGTATAATCCATTCTTTTTATTATTAATAAAAACTATTTGGGATTTTATTTTACCGTTTTTGTAATAATCATATTTAATTTCTTCCATTGTGAATTTATTTAACTTTTATTATAATAAATAAATTATAAGTCATTAAATAATCAATTTTTTAACACTTACAATTAAAAGAACAACCACATATACAAGAATATTTATCACACTTTTCACAAACATCAATATGTAATTGTTCATTACATAATTTACAATTAATTATTTTATTAATATCATTTCTTCGACTAAATTTATTTTTCCAATCAAATTTAATTATTTTATGACAATCTTCACAAAAATTTATATGATTACATGAATTACATCGTAATATATGTTTATTATATGTATATTCTGAATAATATATGCATATTTTACATTTTTCTTTTTTCATATTATCACTATTTATAACTTCTTTAATATCTTCTTTACCAATATTAAATTTCTTGAATAATTCTTTTAAAATTATATCTACAGAATAATATGATTCTGCTTCCTCTAGCATATATTCTATTTGTTTAATAATTAATTTGTCATTTATATCATCATTAATATCATCAAATTCCATTTTATTTATAATATTTGTATTATAAATAAATATTAAATGATTAATATGTCATATTTTAGTCAATTTTTATTAATTATTATGATTAAGTTGTTTCTTCATATCCATATATTTTTGTTTGTATTTTAAATATTTTATTTTATATTTATCATATCCGCCTGTTTGTGGTGAATCATAAAATTCATCATACATATAATTATAATTATAATTTATTAATTCAGCAGGAGATAAAGGTGAAAATTCTGTCGCTTGAGTATGAGAAAACAAAATATTAAAAGGTTGCTTAAAAGCTTCATTTATATTTTCATTTCTTAATATTAAAGCATCAACTAAGAGAATTAGATCTTGTAATTTTCTTGGTAAAATTAATTCATGTGTTAAATGAAAATCATGTTTTAATATATTATTATCCTTTAATTGTCTAATTATTTTTTCAAAAAATTCCATTAACAATTCTTTTTTAGAAAAAATAATTTCAGGTGTTTCTATATTGATTGTTGGAATATTTTCAGCCATAAATAAACTATCTCTAATTAAATTAATTGTATCAATATCTACATCTAGAACTCCTTCTATTTCTCCTTTTAAAGGAATAGATATTATTTCTTTGAATATATATAATAATAAAATTTCATCATAACCACGCATAAAATTAATATTAAATTCAGTTCTACTCATTTCATAATAATCTCTTCTTTTCATAAATGCATCTCTTCTTGTTTCATAGTCTGGCGAATCACTATATTTTATTGTACTCATAAATTCGCTATCTTTTGAAAGAAATTTAAATATTTTATCATTTAAAGATCTTATAGCGCCACTATAATATTCTGGTCTAAGTTTTAATTTTAATCCAAATGTTCCTGCTAATAAATCATATATATTTTGATGATAGTTAAAAAAACCACTATCTATTATATATTTATAAGAAATTAGATGTGATGCATATGAAACATTTGTTTTTGTACCAATTGCATATTTATCATAATTTACTGCACCATACCTGTCTATACGTATATACATTTCTCGTAAGGGTGAAATATAAAATATTTTATTAGAAAGTGCAAAAGCTTTTATATTATGACAGTCAAAATTAGAAACAAAACCATCTGATTCTCTAATAACACATATATTAACAGTTGGGTCCATCATTGGTAAAAAACGTTGTGTTCTTTTTCTTCCAAGATTATCAATAGGAACTTCGGGTGATATATAAATACCATATTCATCAATATAAGCCTCAGGTTCTTTAACAGGTATAGTTAGATCAACATCATTTTCACAATTAAAAGTATATAATTCAACATTGGGACTTGATATAATTTCATTAAATATTCTTAAATAAGTTTCATCATTTAACTGATTAAAACAAGTATATACAGAATTGTCAAAATATAATCTTACTATCCAATCAGGTAAATTTTTACGGACATTTTTAACAGTTCTATAAATCCCAACAATATAAAATTTTAAATTTTTAACACATTCAGTTAAATATAATGTTACAGATATTACATTGCAACAATCATGTCTTATTGTATCATCGAATTTTGCAAAAACTTCTTCTGGTAAATTTAATATAGTTTGTATTCTTCTTAAATTTGCTAATTCCCCTGTTGGATTATAAGTATGCTTATAATAATTAATTTTTTTTGTATTTCTTAATATACATTTTTCAGTATCATCAAATGATATTGGATTACTAATTGGATTAGTTTCTAGAATTCTTGTTGTATCTATTTGTGATACATTTCTTTCGGAACTTGGATTAAATATTTCATTAAAAAAATCATGTATTCCTCCTGCTGCCATATATATTAATAAAGAAAATTTTATATAAAAAAATTAAAAATCCTTCATACATTCATGAATCATCTCATGTGTATACCGCTTCTGCTTGCTATCTCGATAATGCTTCAGACCATAATATTTATCATCATGTGAGTAATTGTATTTGTCAGAAACCTTTGAAGAATACTTGAGATACTTACCATCACGTGGAATAGAAATTTCGTAGATGACAAAAAGTTCATCGGAAGTTGGCTTTGTATCGTTATGTCCCACAAACTTAATATCGACATGTTCGAATGACTTGTGAAAAGAAATAGGAATAATCCGAATCTCTTTTACCTGAATTTCATCAAATGTAATCTTCACAGTATCAGCAATACCGATATTGCCGTTGTAAATACCATGTTTAACCCAATGTCCATTTGTAAGTTCAGAACGATAGAGCAATTCAAATTTTGAGATAAAACCGGGGTCATTCTCAAGAACCTTGATTGAATACTTCTGCTTGCGCATAATTTGCGTGTTACGGCGGTCGTAACGAGAAAGAGAATTGTCACCATGAACACACTTAAAACTCATCTTCTCAGGCTTGATAACGAGTGATGAAATCTTCACATCATGATGAAATGAAAAAGTAATGTTATCCTTGATACAGCTAATCTTATGTGGGGTAAAATACTTCTCAGTTTCCTCCAGCTTGAGATTGTCAAAATAGTTCTTCGGAATATTCAATTCTCCATATTCCAAACCAACCTCTCGGTAATACTTGTCAACAGAATACAACTTGTGACGAATCATGATAAATTTCTCATCATTCACATCATTCACATCATCAGAATCAATATTAGACATTGAAAACTGAGAATGCTTCTTAAAATCATGCTTGAAATATCCAATAATGGGCACCTTGTAAACAGTCTTGTTCATGTTTGAACTTTTGTCAAAAGTGACACTCTTGGAACTGCACAATTCTTCAATATTAAAGATAAATTCATCATACATTTCTTTCTTGCCAAGAGGAATGTCGCTTTCTCTCATTCCGTTTGATTGATAATAAGTAGTTGGACAGAAAATGGTTTTGTCTGAAATATGTTCATCCATCTGAGTGATAGGAATACCTTCATCAGAATGAAAACGCTTAACTGTCACAATATGTTCAGTTGGAGTGGCGTAATTGCGCCGACGCAAAGTGTGGGTAGATGCCTTACGTTGAAACTCAACATTGGGGCAATAAACATCAGAAAAATCAAAAGAATCAATGATATCGGTCATTTTAGTAATAATATTATATAAATAAATCTAATATCACAAATAGTATTTTTATTCAATTTTTATTTTTTGTTAAATATTTTATATATTTTACTAAATATATGAAAATATTATTCTTTGCAACATATCCAAATATAGAAATAGGTTATTCTCGAATAGCAAATATATTATCTAATTCACTGGCAGATAAAAATCATGAAATATATTATATTGGTTTATCTAATTTTAGTAAAAGTATATGTAATAGATATATTCATCCAAACATAATTTTAATTGATGCATTATTAGAAGAAAAAAATAAAGGTAATAATGAATTATATGGCGTAAATGTTATTTGTGATTACATTATAAAAATTAATCCTGATATTGTTTTTATTTATAACGACGTAATAGTAGTAAGTAGAATATTTAATAATTTTATAAAATACAATATCAAAAAAACTTTTAAGTTATATGTATATTTGGATTTAGTATATAAATATGAAAAAATAAATTTAATAAATCATATAAATACATTTGCCGATGTTATTTTTGTATTTAGTGAATGTTGGAAAAAAAATTTAATAGAAATGGGAATAAATGAAAATAAAATAGATATTTTATATCATGGTATAGACACACAAGTTTTTTTTCCAATAGATAGAAATATAGCTAGAAAAATATTTAATTTTTCTGAAGATGATTTTATTATATTGAATACAAATAGAAATAATTATCGTAAATGTATTGATAAAACAATAGATGCATTTATTAATTTTTTAAAAGTAAAAGATTGTAATAAAAATATTAAATTATTTTTAAATATGAACTATGATGAAGGACCTGAACAATCAGGTTATGATTTACTAAATTTAATAAAAGTAAGATGTATAAGAAATAATTTAGATTATGACATAATTGTATGTAATAATATTTATATAATAAATAACAAAATGATAATGTCAGATGAAATGTTAAATAATTTATACAATGCATGTGATATTGGAATAAATACGTGTGTTGGTGAAGGTTTTGGATTATGTAATTTAGAACATGCTTCATTAGGAAAACCACAAATTATAAGTAAAGTTGGTGGATTGAGTGATATATTTTCAAATGATTATTCATTATTAATTGAACCAGTAACAGAAATATATGTATCAAATTCATTAGATTTCCATGGAGGATATTTAGAAATATGTTTGACAAATGATTTTACAGATGCAATGATAAAATATTATGATAATCCTTTATTATTAAAAAAACATGGAGAAATGTCTATGAAAATATTAAATGAAAAATATAATTGGATGAGTATAATTGATATATTTTTAAAAAAATATTTTTAATATATTAAATTATATGAGTATTGACGTTGGAATAATTTCAGCACTTGCTTCCTTACAAACAACAGTAATTACAAATAATGTTAAAGATGATAATCCTATAGCACTTGGTGAATTTGCTGGAGAAACAAATCAAACTACTGACTCTATTGCAATTGGTAGTCATGCTGGTCAATCTAACCAAGGTTCTTCTGCTATTTCTATTGGAGATTCTGCTGGTCAAATATCTCAATTAGATGCATGTGTTGCTATTGGTACATCTGCGGGGCAATCAAATCAAAGTTATCGTTCAGTTGCAATTGGACAATATGCTGGTCAAATTAGTCAAGGGGCTGATTCTGTTGCAATTGGTTCAGATTCTGGTACTTCTAATAAAGCTTCAAAATCAATTTCAATAGGTTCATTATCTGGTCAAATAAGTCAAGGTATCCGTTCTATTGCTATAGGTGCATGGGCTGGTCAATCAAATCAAATTACTGAAGCAATTGCAATAGGTTCACAAGCTGGTTTTTCAAGTCAACAAACTAATTCAGTTGCCATTGGTAATTCTGCCGGAAAAACAAATCAAAGTAACAATTCAGTAGCAATAGGTAATTATGCTGGTCAATCAAATCAAAGTTCTAATTCTATAGCTGTTGGTAATAATGCTGGATATACATCACAACAAACAAATGCTATTGCTATTGGTTATCAATCTGGATATACATCACAACAACAAAATACTGTTGCTATTGGTAATTTTTCTGGTAAAAGTAATCAAGGCGAGTATAGTATTGCAATTGGTGCAGCATCTGGTTTTAATAATCAAAATAATTTTTGTATTGCAATAGGTGCTTCTGCAGGTCAAACTTCTCAAAGTTTAAATTCTATAGCAATTGGTCCAAATTCTGGACAAACTTCTCAAGGTGGTTCATCTATAGCAATAGGTGTTAATGCCGGAGGGGTAAATCAAGGTTCAAATTCTATAGCTATTGGATATATGGCAGGAAATAGTAGTCAAAATGCAAATAGTATAATAATAAATGCAGGGGATGAAATATTAAATAATACTACTACAGAAGGATTATTTATAAATCCAGTACGTAGTGTTACTGGAGGTACTAATAGTATTTTATGTTACAATATTGCAACAAACGAAATTGTTAATGATACAACAAAGACATTCGTAATAAATCATCCAATAGATGAAAATAAATATTTAGTTCATGCTTGTTTAGAAGGTCCTGAAGCAGGTATATATTATAGAGGAAAAGGAATAATTACAAATGATGAATACGTAGAAATAGAATTACCAGAATATGTAAAATACATTGGAACAAATTATACAATAAATATTACTAAAATATTTTCTGGTAAAAAATCAAATGAAACTTATGAAACTACTGAAATAGAAAATAATAAATTTAAAGTATATGGAACAAATGGTAGTTTCTATTGGATGGTATTTGCAGAGAGACAAAAAATAGAAGTTGAGGCTAATAAAAATGAATTTCAATTAAAAGGTGATGGACCATATACATATTTATCAAAATAATTTTATTTAATCAAAAATACATCTTTTAAATCGTTTCTTATTTTATCTTTTAATTCATATGTTCCTACTATTGTATTAAATGGATTTTCAATAGTGCGATTTAGAGTTAATTCAGCTTGTGTTGGTTTTTCAATACGTAATATTTTTTGAAATTCTTGTGTTTTTATTTGTATATATTCTTTATTTAATGATAATCTATTTAATATATATTTTGTTATATAACTATAATTTGTAAATATAGGTATACCTATATCTTTTGTATTATCTAAATAGTGAGGATGCCATATAGTAAATATATGTGAATCTGGTATACCAAATTTTTTATTAAATTCAGTAATATTTAGTTGTGTTATTTCATTTGGTATAATATTTTCTCCATCATATATTAAAGTTTCAAATAATACATCCATACCAAATTTATCAGAAGGACCTAAACCAAAATGAGATATATAGTCGTTATATATACTTTCATTATTAAAAAAATCTTTTATATTTTGTCCTTTATTATCTTTTGTTAATATACTTTTTAAATAGTCTATATGGTTTTGATCTAAATAAACACCGGTTGGTTTATCTTTGTATAATAAATAAAATAATTCTATTTGAGACCATGCTCCAAATGGTGCAATCATTATGGCTGCATCGGTTAAAGATGATAATGCTTTAGTATCATCACTCCAGTGCATACCATAATAACCTATAACGTCAGAATGTTTATTTCTATCAAATCTTCCAGCATTACACATTATAGTTACCAATGGTTTTTCATATCTTTTAGCCATTTCATATCCAGTTCTTGTAATTCCACATTGTGATGCAACTTTACCACTATAACCACCAGAAATAAAGCCTAGGTTACAATTTGCGAATAATAAGTGAGAAAATATTTCTTCCGTAAATAAATATGCATTTTGTGCAGCTTTGTTTTGGTCACTTTGGTAATAGATAGTGCTATGTTCACTTTCATTATAATGAATAAAAGATTTGTTGTTTTGACTACATTTTGCACCTGCCCAAAATCTTGCTTTTCCAAGAAATGATATAAATGGTGTTTGTTTTACTAAATAATAATTATACATATATCTAATAACATCAATCATATTTTCTTTATTTTCTTCTTCTTCAAATAATTTAATATAATTTTCGATATATGGTGTTGAAAAATTAATATTTGTATATTTTATGTATATATCAGCATGTGAATCTATTTCTGGTTTAGGTGAACTTACATTTTTATAAACTTCATCAGCATAATCAAAATTAATCTTAGTAACATCTGGATATATTGTAAAATTCATATATCCTGTTGTTGTGAAAAATAAGAATTGAACATAGTATTTATCAATTGTTAACCATGTTTTACCATTTGTAGCATCTTCAAATTGAGCACCATTTACTATTCTCCATAAATATTTTAAACCATCTGTAGTATTATATATACTAAAACCTGTTGTAACATCTGCAGACGGACCTGGTGGAACTAAATTATTTATTACTCTATTAATAAATGACATTAAATATAAAGTAAATTCTTGTTCACTTCTTCTTTTTTTATCTAAAATTATTTGTTTTTCAGAATATTTATTAACAAAATCATAAATTTTATCTCTAATAAATACCATTATATCATCTGTATTATTTAATGTATTATCCACACCATTTATTAATATTATACCTTTCTTCATATTTTCTTCCATGATAATTCCACCCTTTAATACATTTTTTAAATTATTATATTTGTTTTTATATTTTAAATATTTTTGTTTATAATCCATATATATATTTAAATATATAAAAATTGATTTTTAATTAACTAAATTAGCTAAATAAAATAAATAATAAATTAACTAAATAACTAAATAACTAACTAACTAATAATACATAATGACTGAAATAAAATATACTTATTATCCAAATGGTCAATTATCATCAGAATGGGTTGAAATAAATGGAAAAAGAGAGGGTATATTTAAAACATATCATTTAAATAATTCAAATATTGCAGAATTTTTTGATAAATCTAAAAATACAGATGATATATTAAAAATATGTGTTATTACATATTATGTTGATGGAAAAATAAATGGTGAAATGAAATCATATTATAAAAATGGACAATTATGTTCAATATGCTCATATATTGATGATAAAAGACATGGTGAATATAGAAAATATTATTCAAATGGACAATTAGAAAAAACTTATAATTATATAAATGGAGAAGAACAAATAAATATTACTTCATCTGCGCATTTATTTTATCAAAACAATTAAATCCTTCCTTTATATCTTTACACATAATTGTTTCAGTTTCTCCTTCTCCTTCTCCTTCTTCTTCTTTTACTTCTTTAATTGATTTAAAACCATGTTTTCCATATAATCTAATTAAAAAATTATCAGGTTCATACTTTTTTGCTTGTAATAATAAATAATCATAATTATTATCAATTGCATATTTATTTATTGATTCAAATAATAAATTTACTACACTGCTATATTCAGAATTACCGGCAACAGTTGTAATATATAATCCTTTTCCTTCTTTTATACCGCCTTTACTTTCAAAAACAGGATAATCTTTAAATTGATCTAAATCAGTAGTTACACAAAATCCAACTAATTTATTCTTTTTTTCTTTATACAAAATTTTCCACATTATACATTCTCCATTATCATCTGAATGTGGAATAAAAAAAGTATATTTTTCCTTATATGCAGTATTTATTAAATCTAATATATCTTTGTCTGTTATTTTATTATTATTTTCATTTTTAAATATTACTTTTTTTATTTTTGTATTATCTTTTGTTAATAGAATACCACCTCCATTTTGAATATTATTTTTTAAATCAAGATATTTCTGTTTATATTTAAGATATTTTTGTTGATAATTTATCATATAAAATAGAGATATAGATAAATATTATTATATTAAAAAAATTGGAGGTATGATCCGGCTGATGCTGGTGGAGGTAAAGATGGTAATTTTATTTTATCCTTTACAAGCATTAACATAAGAGGAAATAGTTAGTTCAGATTGTAAAAATTTTTTTGAAGTAATATTTTAATAATAATGACAGATATAAATCTATTACTAAATTATTATATTGAAAATAGTTATCTAAACTTAAATAATAATATATCAAATGAAGATATTATTAATTTAATTAATAGTATAAAGGCATATAAAATAAATATTACAAATATAAATATTCCTAATAATTTTAAATATTTAGAATTAATTTATAAAGAATTTAATAATACAACTATTAATTTTTTTTAAAAAAATAAAATAGTAATAAAATAATAATATGAATATATTAAATTTACAAGATGCATTGATTTTATTAAATATAGATAAATTCTCAAAAGATATAAAATATATGTCAAAAGTAACATATGATTTATGGTATGATAAATATTATAAATATAATTTAGATAAATTTCCAAATTGGACATACTTATATAAATTATTTATTTCAATTGCTAATAATACAAATACAAGCACTTATTATAATTGTTATGTTTGTGTTGATAATAATAATATTATTGGATTTATAAGTTTAAATTATAATGATTTTGATATATTTGTAGATGATATTAATAATATATATTCATTATGGTTAACTGATTTATTTGTTTGGCCAGAATATAGAAATCAAGGTGTATCAACACTATTAATTAATCATGTAATAAATATTGCTGAAAATATTAATACAGACTTATATTTAGCTTGCGATGATACATTATTAAATTATTATAAAAAATATGGTTTTTATATTATTGATACAAGTAATATAAAATACAATATAAGAAATATAAATTGGAATTTTATGATGAAAAGTTAAAAATATTTTTTTTATTTTAGATATTTATTTATAATATCAGATTTTTCACTTGTTTTTTGGTATGTATGAATATTATTTGAATTTTTATAAGTACTTATTGGGAAATTAAATATATCTATTAATTTATCTAATATAAAACTACTATTGCTATTTGAAATACAATAATTCATAACTTCTGTTAAATGATGTTTTCGATGTTCTTTATTATTTAATATAATATGTTTATCTTGTAAAAATTTTATAAAATCTGGTATATGATACTGTTTTTTACCATTTTCATCAAATTCATGTGTTCTTCTATGTGCATATCTATGTGCAATTTGTGCACTACACATTACAATATTTGATATTATACTTGCTAATAATAATAATGGATATTTTGCAAATATATATGATGATACTACTGCTAATATTATACCAAGTGGTAAAATTTCTGTTATAGTTGATATTAATGAATATTGTTCCATACTTAATGGATTATCATGATGAAGTCTAAAATATTTATGAACATCTCTTAAAATATAAAAATCATAAGTATCCATAAAATAATGATATATGCCTGATAAAAAATCACCTATCAAATAACCTATTATTACAGCAATCGGTGTAAAATACATATTACTTTTGTTAATTGTTAGTTTAGTAATATTGTGAATTATAGCAATTATATATATTAAAATTAATGTTATATGATAAAAATTATTATTATCTTGATTATCTTGATTAGTCATGTATAGATGTATAGATATATAGATAGATAAATAAATTATATATTTTTATTAAAATATAATTTATTTATTAAACAAATAGGATTTTAAATTTTTGTTAATATTTTATTTTTAACATAATATAATTATAAATACAAATATAGTGATATTAATTTTCAATTAATAAATTATCATCAAATCTCAATTCAGGACATAATTGTAATATTATTTTTTTGTGAGTATTCGGATTAGTTAAAAATGCATTTATATCAAATAATAATCCTTGATATTCCATTATATAATCAGTAACACTAATATTCTTCTTAATTTTATTTTCATTATACATATCTACTAATCTTTCTCTATAAATAT
>JACCED011809873.1_pt1 | contig 46440 bp, 29 predicted proteins | sample 7455021 | NCBI WGS metagenome assembly JACCED01 (sample SAMN15323456, study PRJNA562643) | freshwater metagenome | isolation source: river surface water | place: USA:Blue River Watershed | collected 2017-08-19
ATCCCGTCTGACACCTCGCCCTATCGGGAGCTATACATCGCCGACCCCAAGGGCCGGCCGAACTTCGGCCTCACCGACGACCTGGCCGGCCGCCTCCTTGCCCTCGCCGCCCGGATCAAGGGCGACCGGACCGACGACGGACTGCGGCACGTCAACATCACCTGGCTCAAGCAACGTAGGATGTACAACGGCTGGGTCCTCTCCCGCCCGTGAGCAAGTCATGGGGTCTGACCTTATTCTGTAAGCCTGTCATCGGGGTTGGTTGATGGATTGATACCGCCTTGCTGCCTGGTTAAGGTTTACCCATGTCCCTCGACCGCTTCCTCAAGGCCCAGGAGAAGTCCTACGCTGGGGCGTTGGCGGAACTCCAGGCCGGCGCGAAGCGGGGGCATTGGATTTGGTGGATTCTGCCGCAGATGCGGGGGCTGGGGACTTCGGAGTATGCCGTGTTCTACGGCATCTCGGACAAGGCGGAGGCCACGGCCTACCTGGCGCACCCGGTGCTGGGCGCCCGTTACCGCGAGTGCGTCGCGGTGATCCATGGGCATCTCTGCGAGGGCAGGGTGGACCCGTTGACCCTCATGGGGAGCGAAATTGATGTCATGAAGCTGCGCAGTTCCATGGCTTTGTTCCTGGAAGTGGCTCCCGCCGCAGACGCCGCGCTGCGCTCGCGTTTACAGCCATCCTTGGAGGTTATGAAGTAGGTGGCGAAGAGGTGGAATCTTCGCGCGGTCCAGGCTGCTGGAACCATCGCAGGCCCCGTGCTCTTGCTCCGCGCACGTCGCGGACCTGGCTGGTGGCCGAACTGGCTCCCCCGAATGAGATGGGATGTGGCCTGCCCGGAATCATGATGGTGCCGGGTCTGTTGGGGCTAGCCACTACTTTGGCCGGGGCGTTCACCACGAGCCGTTGGTTCCTGGTCTTTTCGCCTTGCTTGGGTGTGGGCTCCATCGCCTATACACGTCCGACTTGGTTCAACAGGAGGCCCGGTCGATGTCGGTTAAGATGGAGGAGCACGAGCGCACTTGGTACTGCAGTAAGTGCTCCACTAGATTCATCTGTTAGGAGGGCTCCCGGGGCCGGTTCAGACGGCTTCGCGAACCTAAAGGTCATCAGTTCGTCCTTTCGCCACCGACCGACTGCTGCATCGATGCCCAAGCGCGGTTGCTTGGACATGAAGACTCTTGGCTCCCCGCCAGGATGAAGCCTCAGCCGGCGCAGCGGAAGCCCTGCAGCATGCGTAATTCCGATGCCCAGTCGCTCCGGCTATCCGGCCAGCAACCGACTCAGGAGTCCTTGAGCGATTGGAGCTCCTTGCGGCATTCCTCAACCAGTTCCTTGGGGGACTTGTATTCCTTGGACATTTTCGTCAGTTCCAGGCTGATGGCGGCAAGCTCTAGGCGGGCACGTTCGACCGAAAGGCTTGTGTCGCGGCTCCAGACGCTGCGGGCATCGCCCGATTCGAGGTTCTGGTTACCCAGCATGATCTTGTTTTCGCTTCCGGAAGCCACGGTGAAGCCAAGGGCCCAATAGTATTTCTCCTCCGAATTCGCGACGACGCGAGATGAGGAGGCGACGAAGGCGTACTCGCCCGCGGGCAGCTTGACGATGAATTGTCCGTCGCCGTCGGAGGTTTCGGTGGCCGCGCGCGGTAAGTCCTGGGGAATCTCGAACATGATGGCGCGCGAGTTGTCGGAGAATGCCGTACGGAGGTCGTCCGCCTCCGCGATAAGCTGCGTAAAGGACGCCGCCTTGCTGGGGTCTTCGTTCTTGGCCATGGACTCCAGGTTCCTGAATCCATCGTAGCGTGCCGCCAGGTAGATCTTGTGGAACTCGCGCTTCTCGACCAGGGAATCGATGTCGCCCGGCAGCAGGAACTTGATCTTGGCGATGTTCTCCTTCATCTCGATCATCCATCCGGCCTCCTTGGGCCCGAGTTCCCCGATCCGGTTGCTCCGGTTGATGTTCAGGAGCAGGGCGTTGGCGCCGACGATGTAGATGGAGCGGCCGAGGCTGGAGTACCTTTGGCTCACCTCCGGCGCGTCCTTCATCAGGTCGGCCATCTTCGCGCGCAGCTGCTTGGTGGATTTCGAGGCCAATTCGATGTGCTCCTCGAGCTTGGCCTGGCTGGCGGATGCCCAGCGTTGGGTCTGGGCCTTGTCCAGGACCTCAACCTTGACGAGGGCTAGCTTCCTGACTTCCGCGTTCTTCTGGACGATGAGTATCTTGCCCTGGACCGCTTGTGGGGCGAACTTCTGCCAGACGAAGAAGGCTCCGGCCGCCGCCACGACCACGATCGCGGCGATCGCCGCCGGCCCCACCTTGCGGCGAGTCGCCTGTTCGGGAGCAACGCGCCCGGCCTGGGGCGACGGCTCCTGCGTCCCTTGCCGGTCTTGGGCGTAGGGCGCGGAGGCCTCCGTGATGAGCATCGGAAGGTGGGATTCCAGGGGCTTCCATTCTCCCATCTCGGCCGACCAGATGAGCATGGCGCCGCCGCCGGCGCGCGCCGCGTTGCGGGCGAGCACCTCCTTGGCGTCGAATGGCCCGGACTTCGCATTCTCGAAGAAAAGATGGTATTTCTTTTGCATAATTAGAAAATAACATGGCCGCCCCATCGGCTAATCAACATTAAACCGGATGCCGCCTTCCGCGCACTCGCAAGCGGGGCGGTGTGCGCGCCGGCCGGCCCCGCCCCGCCGTCCGACGAGCGGATTACCGCGTCGGGCGGGCGGACCAGCTCATGCTGCCGATGATGTAGAAGATCCAGCCGAGCGGGATGAAGAGCATGGCGATCCGGATCAGGATGGGGTCGGTGTTCCATTTGTGGGCCAGGCCCGCGCAGACTCCCGACAGGATGACGTTATCGCTGCTCCGGTAGAAGTCTCCGCCCCCGGAGGCGCCCGCTTGGCCCGGGATCGGGAAGATGTGAGCGGCGCCGCTTCCATTGGCCTCGAACTCGACCCTTAGGCCCGTGGACGGAGGCACGGTCGGTGAGCCCCAGTTGGCCGTGATGAAGGTGTACCGGATGCCGTTCGTGGCGCTGATCAGGCCGCTGCCGGCCTGGATGTTGTAGTTGATGACCGTGCCGGTGAGGGCGAACCTCTGGCCGGGTTGGGCCGACCCGGCGGCGGACGCGCCCGGAGGCGGGCTCAGGAGCTGGTGCAGGGGTGCCCAGTTGGCCATCCCTGGCCGCCAGTAGAAATCCGTCGGGTGGTAGTGTCCGGAGGCCAGGAGCTGTCGCAGGTCGAACTCCGTATGGGTTCCCAGCATGGCGCCGTTACGGGACACTTGGTGGTCGGCCGGGCCGGCTCCCCCCGGGGCCATGGTCGGGGTCGGCTGGGTTTGGCTTGGACGGTTGCGGGAAGAGGTGGCCAATTTGATGACCAGGATGAGGACTGCGGATACCACCAGGCACACGCAGGCGCTTTCGCCGTTGAGGAGGGCAAGTGCGGTCATGTAAATCGGGATAGCGCGACCGGGCGGGCTTTCAATTTAATATCGGGATTCCATCCGGCTGACTTCAGCGGGCGCGGGAGCCGAAGACGCCGTATTTCTTTATATTATTGAACAAACCAGCCTGGTCGCTACCAGTCCGTGACCGCGCCATGCCACCCCAACCCAGATACCAGGTTTCGCGTTCGGGCAAGGTCATCGGCGTCTTCGATGGCGGCGAGATGATCGCCAAGGTCGCCACCGGGCAGGTCCTCCCGACCGATTTCTATTGGACCGCGGGGATGTCCGCCTGGCTGCACGTCGGCAAGAACGAGGAGTGGATGAGGCATGCTCCCCGCTCCGCCTCGCCCAACCAAGTCCCTCCGCCGATGCCCTCGGGTCCGGCGGCTGCCACTCCGGTCCAGCGCCCGATGCGGTCCTACCCCGCGGGCACCATGGTCTGCACCCAATGCGGCTGCACGGGGACCGAGAGCCACACCAAGGGTAGCTTCATGATCGAGCTGGTCCTGTGGCTGTTCATGTGCGTTCCCGGGCTGATCTATTCGATTTGGCGCCTGACGACCAGAGGTCAGGTGTGCAGCTCCTGCAAGAGCGACCGACTCGTGCCCGCCAGTTCCCCGGCCGGGCAGAGGCTGCTCTCTAATCCCTAAGCACTCGTCGCGCATCCATCCGCGTTTCCGCGAACTCACGCCAGCCCTTCATCCCCACCCAAATCCCCAACCCCGCCCAAAATGATGGCCACTCCGCGCGGTTCTTCGGTCAGCCTTGGCGATTGGATCGGTTACGCCGTCCTCTCCGTCCTGCTCGTCGCCGGCTTCGTCCTCCACCGGCAGCCCGACGAGGCGCCGACGCCGCCCGTCGGCCCACCCGTGGGGAGCGCGACGCGGCTACCCTTGGAGAGTCGCTTGGACCGACTGACCCGCCAGGCCCGCTTGGGCGATGTCGTCTCGCAGGGACAGCTTGGCTACGCCTATTACCATGGCCTCGACGTGACCGTCGACTATGCGGAGGCACTCAAGTGGCTCAAGCTCGCCGGCGAAAGGGGGGACGTGGAAGCGGCCCGGTTGCTTGGGTTCGCCTACGAGTACGGCCGAGGTGTTGCCGTCGATCACGCGGCGGCCGCCAGCTGGTGGCGTTTGGCCGCGGGCAAGGGGGACGAGGTGTCCTCCTTCAGGCTTGCCATGGCTTATTTCAACGGAAAAGGCGTCGATAAGTCGGAAGTCGAGGCCATGGGGTATCTGCGGTCGGCCGCGGAGAAGGGCGATTCCGCTGCCCAGTACTACCTCGGGTTTTACTATTATGAGGGTCTTTTCGTGGCGAAATCCTATCCCGAAGCGTTCGCCTGGTTCCGAAAGTCCGCGGTCCAGGCCCATCCGTTCGCGCAGGATTATGTGGGCATCATGTACCGTGATGGACACGCAGTCCCCGCCGATGACCGGGAGGCGGTCAGGTGGTTCAATTTTTCGGTGGCCCATGGCGGTGCGTCCGGTTGCTTCAGCCTGGCTGGCATGTATCGTGATGGACGGGGCGTGGCCAAGGATGAGGCCAAGGCCTTGGACCTCTTCAGGCAGGGCGCGATGTGGGGCAATCGGCCATCCCAAGCGGAACTTGGGCGTCGATACGAGGAGGGTGCCGGCGTCCCCCGCGATTTGGTCGAGTCCTTGGCATGGCGCTTTTTGGCGGCGCTGGACGAGTCGCCGCAGGCGGTCGGTGTCCGCGACGCGATGTTGCGTAGCCTGCCTGCCGCGCAGATAGAGCGCGCGCGTCTCCGAGCCCAGGCCATCAACGCCGAGATCGCCGAAATCAAGGCATCTCGACGCCGTCCCTGAAAGCGCCTACGGCGCGTAGGGAATCGGCTGGATGCCGGCGCGGCGGCAGGCTTCGACCGGTATCTCCCGGTAATGGCCTTCCTCGCGTCCATCGAGCCGCGACTCGACCTTCCGGAGGTTATCCTTGCCCTCCTCCGTCGCCGCCTTGATGGCCTCGTTGAGCGTCATCCCGGTCAGCCCCGTGGACTCGATGGCAAACTCGCGCTTCGACCCCGATTTGTCGTAGACGACGAGGTAGGCGTGGTCCGGGACCAGGATGATGCCGGTATTGATGCCGATTTTCCTCAGCACCGAGGCCAACATGACGGTGGCGTCGAGGCAGTTGGCCTGGCGGCTTTGGAGGCACTGGTCGAGCATCCGCACGTGCTGGAAGGAGTGCAACGGAGATAGGGTGCTCTCCGCGGTATTGGAGTAGGAGATGTCGCGCTTCTGCAGCGCGACCCAAATGGCCTGGATCTGCCGGATGATGCCGGCGTCGTCTTCCCCATAGCCGGTGAAGGCTCGGCAGATGCCGGTCGCCTTCGCCTCGGCGAGGATTTGGTCGATCATGGGGTGGTTTTCGTTGACGTAACCCGCGAGGGCGCGCCCCGAGAAACATCCGGACCCGATCACCATCTTTTCGTTGGTGAGGCGCTGCAGCGACAGCCCGATGGGGCAGTCGTTGATCTGGTGCGCCTGCCAGACCTCGTTGAAGACGACCGGCTCCTCGTCGTTCTTGCGTACCTTGATGGTCACGTTGAAGGGGGTGGTCTGCCGCACTTTCGCGAGGGCTTCGAAGTCGAACAGGGGAGCGGGGCCCATCGTCGCCGATCGGGCGTCTTCCGTCACTGTGAAGTTCAGGGTCGAAGGCCTCATGAAACGGTCCGGTGAAATCTCCAAGGTTATGCGGTCTCCCCGGCGCGGCTCATCGACCAGTACCCCCGCGACGAAGCCGATGTCGCCGTAGTGCGGGGCCTCGTCGGAGGCCCGGTTCCTGAGCTGGATGCCGGAATTCGCATAGGCGATGTTCAGGGAGGGGAAGATCTCGTTGCCCGACGGGTGGAACGGAGCGAACCCCCTCACGAGCTCGACCCGTTTCCTTTCGATGGGCTTCGCCGGCGTGAGCGCGGGTTCGGCGTGGTCTCTTCCCAATGAACCCGAGGCGGATCCCGATGAGGCCACCCACCAAGCGATGAGGGCGACCGCCAAGACGGATCCAAGAGCCAACCACTTGGTCCGCAGGTGCGAACGCATCGGGGCCGGCGGCTGCTGCCGTGGGGCGGTGACCGACGGCCGGGCGGCCGGTGCGGCGGGCTTTGACGGTCGGTTGCTGGGAGGAAGGATGGCCAGTTTGGCCCAGGCCTTCATGCCCGGAGTCCAATAGTCGTCCGTCGGGAGGAGTTTCCGGAGGCGCAGGAGCTCGCGCATCGCACCCTCGTCGAACCTGCCGACGAGCTTCCCGTTCCGGCTTACATGATAAGGTCTACCGCTCTGCATGGATGTGGGCCGAGGTCGTCGTCCGGTCAGTTGCCGGAAGGGCGATCCAGCTCGGATTTCCGGCTTTCGATGGTCCGGCGGATCTCCTTGATCTTGAGCGTCGACTTGCTCGCGCGTTCGAATTGCCGACCGAGGATTTCGATGTCGCGCTCGGCGCCGGCCGTCTCGACCGGTCTCCAGAGGGATTGGGGGCTTCCGCCGGCGAGGTTGTCGTCATCCAGGTTGACGACGTTCTCCGCGAAGGGCCTGACCGTGAACCGTATCGCCCAGCCGTAGGGTCGGGAGCCTTCCGGGTTCGCGTCGCCGGCGATCAGGTAGTAATCGCCGGGCGCCAGTTGGGAATTGAACTGTCCCAGTTCGTCGGTCGATCCGGAGGCGGCGCAAGGCGTTTCGGTGGTCAATGAGTAGAGCGTTCGGTTGACGAAGCCGATGGCGCTTTGGGCCGTCGGCCTCACCGCGGACAGGGCGGTCTCGAGCTTCGCCTCGATGGCGGAAGCCTCCATCTCGAAGGCCCTGCTCAGGGACGGAAAGCCGTCGTTCCGCGCGGCGATCGAGACCTGGGTGAAGTTGCCTTTCTCCAGGTCGGCCTGGGTGTTAGGTTTCAGGTATGGCGCCGCGATTTCCAAGGCCGCCTCGACGCTCCGCAATGTCCTGCGGTCGGCGATGGACTCGGCTTCGTATTTGATGCCGAGGCTCCTGGCGCCGGCTCCAAGGAAGAGAAGAGCGTGGCTACCGACATCATATTTCAGGGCGAGTTCCTGGACCCCTTCCGTCAGCGGGTCGATGCGTCCGGAACAGGCCGTTGCCTCCGTCTTGGCTTTGGCCGCGAAGGAGGTGAGTTCCGCGAGCCGCGCAGCCTTCCATGACTCGGCTTCATCGGCCTTGATGACCGAGTATCTCATGCCCTTCACGGCCTTTGCCGGTCCGGTCCCTGGGCTGCATCTGGCCAAGCCCGATACGTCCTGCTTCATGAAGACGAGGATGTATAGGGCGATTCCTAGCGTGATGATGAAGGATGAAACCAACAGGGTGGTCAGGCGCGCCGGCGGGGGAGGGGTTGGCGTCGGCAAAGCTTGAGAGGCCGGTGGCGGAGGTGGACTCGCCTGCGGTGGGGCCGGCGGCGCCAGCTTGATGCCTCCGGGCGGCGGTGGGGGCGCGATTGCGCCCGGCGGGGGCGGCGGGTTGTCATCCGTGTAGATGGGTACCTCCACCAAAGGACCACCGAAAGGAGCCCCGGGCGGCGGGGGCGGCGTCTCCGATCCGCCTGCGTAGTCCGTCGGCCCATTCGGCGGCGGAGGGGGTACGTCGGAGGGGGCAAAGTTTTCCGCGCGTTTTTTCAGCCTCAGCTTGGGTGGCGTCGGAAGGGCGGAGGATGCCGGCTCCGGGTCCTGCTGGGCGCCGTTCTTTAGGGGATACTTTTCCGCGGGGAGCCATTCGGTCGATCCCTCGGGGCGGAAGCGGATGACGTCATCCGGCGAAGCCGCGGCGATCTTCCAAGCCAGCTCCTTCCCGGTCAAGGGTCCCGAGATGAGGCCATTGATATCCAGGTGGTATCTGGGCTCGTTCAGCTCCATCGGTCACCGTTATCCTCGGGAAGGGCGAACCGCAAGCGCCAAGGGGCCGGACGCCCACAACACTCAAACATTCTTGTAGCAGAATGGTTCGCGTGGGCCGCCCGCTTCGTCGCCTGGCGGTCGCCCTCGCTCGGGGTCGCCGACCCTTGGTTAGGGTCGGTTGGCTTTGGAGCCCTTCCAGGCGGAAGCGACCAGGAAGCCGTTTCCTATGAGCATGAGCATCAGGCCCCAGCCGGGCATGATCGAAATCGGCGAACCGAAGAAATTGCCCGTGGGGGCGTCGCTTAGGCGCAGGCAGATGTCGCCGAGGATCAGCGTCGCTAAGCCCGCGGGAATCCAGCTGAGTTTGAACGACTCGAAGTGGCTGAAGGCCGCCCCGGCGGCGCCGCAGGCGAGTACGACGACCCCTTTCGTGTTCCCATCGTGGATCAGAGAGAAGCCAAGCCGGCCAAACTCGATGACCGGACCGAAGGTGCCGAGCGCGAGTAGGCCGCCGCCGATGTAACCATAGATCTTGATGCGGTCCGTCGGCACCGGCATCGGGCTGGGTTGCGCGGTCGGATGTCGCGCATAAGGTTCCGGGTTGGTTCCGGTCTGGTGCGCGGGGTTCGTAGGCCCCCGCCCACCAGCCGTGGGGTACGGAAGCGGAGGCGTTGGCGATGCCTGGTTGCCCGTCGGGCGGAACTCCGCGAGGGTCTTCCACCCGGGCATGCCCACGCACCAGTAGTGGTCTGCCGGGCCGAAACGCCCGCTGGCGAGGTTCATCCGGATGTCGCTCTCGCTATACTTGCCGATGTTCACTCCGCCTTGGCTGACATGGTAATGCATGTACTTCTTATCAGCGCCCCCTTACGCAAGGTCAACCGCAAGAGGCGGCCGGCGGACGACCTGGTCCGTCGGCTCCGGCGGTTGGTGGGCGCCGGTTCGCTTGTGGCATTCCTTTAAAATAGCCTTTTGCCGGCGCGGGCGCCGACGTTCAGTCTTTCCTTGGGCGTCGTTGCGGTTATCCCGGGAGGTGCATGATTCCTCGTCGTCGCCTCGGTGCGGTCATTGTGGCCCTCCTTGCCCTCCTGTGCGTCGCGCCTGTCCGGGCGGATGTCTACGACTGCGCGGCCCCGCCCGCGGGCATCAGCTTCCTGGAGGTCTTCGGGCAGCTTGCGGATGGGCTCGAATGCAACGACGACGGGGAAATCTACCCCGCTCCCGGCAAGAGGCTGGGCTCGGACGCGTTCACCAAAGTGGCTTTCTTCCGCTACGTCGCCCGCGTCAACCCCACCATCTCGGTCTCCCAGTTCTCCAGATGCTCCAGCTGCAACGGCGCGGGCGGGCGAAAGGGCATCGTCAGGGAGAACCTCTTCGACCTTGGGCGGATCGTCGAGGAGCGCTGCTCCGTTTGCGGAGGCGCCGGCGGCAGCACGCGGCTCGTGACCTTGACCGTGACCTATAGGGGGACCTTCCCCCCTTGGCCCGATTCGCCCCGGGTCGTCGGCTTCCGGAACAGGCTCAACCTGGCGCGCGATGGGCAAGCCCAGGCCCAACTTGAGGTGGCCAAGGCCCTGATGGAGGGCAAGGTAGTCGCGAAGAGCGTCGACGACGCGCGCCAATGGTTCACCAAGGCGGCCGTCCAAGGGGAGCGGGGCGCTTTGGCGCCGCTGGCCAGCCTCTACATGGACCCCGGCAACTCGTTCCATGACTTCGCCTATGGCCTCGCGCTTTCCGCGGTGGCGGATCCCGCGGTCGCCCGCAACGAAGGGCCCGACTTCGCCTCCTTTGAGGGGTTCCGCAGTCCCGATGCCGGCGCCGAGGCCGCGTTGGCGCTTTATCTCCAGGTCCTGGAAGCGGGCCTGCTGGCGCCTCGCATCGCCCAAGGTTTGGCCGACAAGGCCCAGGCCGCGAAGATGCTCTCGCCCGATTCCGCCCGCAAGGGATTCCCGCCGAAAGGTGCGCCCGCGGCGGATGAACTGCCCGGCGCCCGGGGGCTCTTCATCCGCGGCGTCTGCCGTTATCTTGGTTACGGATTCGCCGAGCCAGACCGCCGGGAAGGTCTCCGTCTGATTGAATCCGCCGCCTGCCTGCAGGATGCCGATGCCCTGCTTTTCCTGGGTCTGCATTTCGACGCCGGCAGGGAGTTTCCTGAGTCTTCGCCCACGGCTTGGGCTTTCTACGAGATGGCCGCGGGCCTCGGGTCCTCCAATCCCGTCTGCCAAATGCGCCTGAAGCTGCTGTCCGGCACCGACCTGGCGACGGATTGGCAGGGGGTCCCCAAGATTCTGCTGGCCCATCTGCGGCAAGGACGGTTCACCCCGGAATTGATCGGAAGTCTGGTGGACCTGTCGAACTACCGGACGCTGCCTTTGGTCGCGAAGTCCCCCGGTGCGCCGAATCCCTTCGATGTCTCGGCGAGTCAGGAATCCCCCCTGTCCAAGGCCGAGGTCGTCTCCAAGGCCCAGGCGATGCTTCGCCTGAAGCTCAAGGTCGTCGGCATCTCCACGGAGGAGGAGACGGTCTTCCGGAAGTGCTGGGATGATGGGACCATCCGCTTCTATGCCGTTTCCGGCGTGGTTAAGTTCATCGACTCGGCTTCGCGCCACGAGACGGCGCCCTACACGGTCTGCTTCAAGGTCGCCAATGCGTCCGCGGTTCCGACGCTTCTCCATTTCTCGGCCGGAAGCGCGCTGTTTGGGGACATGCCTCCCGAGTGCGGCCGGGGCCCCTGAGTTCAGGGCGCAGCCCCAAGTTCCCGCATCAGCGCATTCCGCTTCGCCAGGAGTTCCGCGAGTTCCTGGCAATCCTTGATCGCCTCCCTCGTCTCGTACGAAAGCGGCCACATCCCGGATTGCCGGCGACCTACCATCTGCATGCTGATCTTGGATTGCGACCCCAAGGCGATCCTGGCCATGACCTTCTGGTCGTCCTTGGAGGGGAAGCGGCAGGATTCGCTGACCATGGCGTCGTCCGAGATTTTCCAGGAGGCCTTGTACGCCGGGATGGGTTGGGTCGTCACGGTCTGCTTGTCCATGTCGAATCGTAACTGGGTGTGGAACAGCCAGGTCTTCCCCGAGTAGAAGGTGTAGAGGTACCTAAGCCCGGTGGAGTCGACATGGGCGCGCAGCGGAATCCGGTTGCCGACGTTGAGGTAGTGGCGGTGCACGTACTCGACCACGTCCGAGGATTCCTCGCGCTTCGTCGCGAAGCTCCGGGCGGTCAGCCCGCTGATGTCCTGCTGAAGCTCGGCAATCTGGCGACGAAGGGCTTTCTCCCTCGCCGTGGAGACCGCGGCAGGGGGCGTCGGCGCCGGGGCGGTCGGCGGACCTCCGGCCTCCGAGGGCTCGCCGACGACGAGGAGGTACCCCGCCAACCCGATCGTCAGCGACGCGATGCCCGCGAGGACGATAAGGAGCTGACGTTTGCCGGAAGGGCCTCCGGAAGCGTGCGTGGTCGCGGCCTCGATCTGCTCCTGCAGGTCGCTCAGCTTGACCCATGATTCCATGCCCTCGGTCCAGCAGTCGTCGGACCACAGGAGCTGGCCCGCCGCGAGCAGGCCTCCGAGTTCGCCGAGCGCGTGGACGCCCAGCGGGACGCCTTTGCGGGCCACTTCATAGCGGGCGTCTTGGCCGGGCTGGGACATCCCCGGGAAGATGCCCGCCGCCGTCCCGATCAGGCAATCTTAAAGACGGTCATAAGATGACCTTGCCCGATGTCCTCGTCCGATGCTATTGGTCGGGCACCCCGGCCCGACCGAGCATCCCATCATGCCTATCCAGCTCAAGTTCCATGGAGCGTTGAATGAAGTCACGGGATCGACGACCTTCTTCAGGCTGACTTCCACGGGGAGCGTCTACGCCGTCGACTGCGGTTCCGCCCATCGGCGCAAGGCATCGGATGAGCCGGCCCACCCCGACAACCTCCCTGCCGGATGCAAGCCGACCCAGCTGAAGGGGCTTTTCCTGACCCATGCGCATGCCGACCACATCGGGATGCTGATTCATTGGGTCAAGGCCGGCTTCAAGGGGCCGATCTACTGCACGGCGGAGACGGCCCGCTTCGCCTTCCATGCCTGCGACGACTCCCACCGCATCCTGTTGCGCGACCACCCGAAGACGGACGTCACCGAGGCTCATAAGGTCGAGGCCCAGAGGTTGCTCACGGGCCATATCCCGCTGACGCCGGGAGGGGAGGCCGAAATCGAGCCCGGCCTGGCCGTGGGGTGCTACCCGACATCCCATATCATGGGCTGCGTGGGGTACCAGTTCTCCGCCGTCGACGCGGCGGGCAAGCCGACCCGCGTCTTCTTCACGGGCGACGTCGGGACCGTCGAGGATGAGGCGGAGACTCGCAGCATGATGCGCACGCGGGTCCGCCCCAGGTTGCCTTCCGACTATGTCATCACGGAGTCGACCTACGGCGACAGGCAGCGGGAGCAGGCGGACCGCTCCGGAAGGGCGCGATTGGACCGTTTGGCCCAGGTCCTCGAGCGAGGTTTCCGCCACGGAACCGACGCGAAGGTCTTCTTCCCGGCTTTTTCGCTGCAGCGTTGCCAGGATCTTCTGCTGGATATCTTCCACGTGCTGGGCTTCAACCGCGCCGCGACGGGCCTGGCCGCCGGGGTCGTGCCTAAGGTGTACCTTGATTCCAGGCTCGCTTCTTTGTTCATGGAGGTCTTCAGCGACGTCTACCGCGCGGGAACGGACGGCAGCAGCCCTTGGGTCAATCCCTCGGCGTCTTTCTTCGACGGATTCAACGGCGACGTCGCCCTTTGCTCGCAGGACCTGGAGAAACTCCTGAGGTTCGGGGACCCCGGCAGCTGCGTGCGCCTTTACCCGGGTGGCGAGGCCTTCGAGGTCTTCTGCGGATCGCCAAGGGAGGGCGCCCAAGGCCCCATGATCGTGCTCTGTGGCAGCGGGATGACCAACAATGGCGCGATCCAGCGTTACCTTTACGACCACGCGCAGGACCCATCCGCTACCTTCGTCATCTCGGGCTATGTCCCCGCCAAGTCACCGGGGGCGGCCTTGCTCAAGCTCGCCGAATTGCCCGCCGAAAAGCGCGCCTCGCTGACGTTGGAACTCAAGGGCGACCCGAAGAGGAATGACCAGCCCAAGAACCTTTTCGGTGGCGAAATCAAGTCCGACTGCGTCTCCATCTCCAGGTTTTATTCCGGTCATGCCGACGGCGCTTCGCTGTGCCGCTATGTCCTCGGCGACGATGCCGAGGGTGTCCCGTCCCTGAAGAGGGTTTTCCTTATCCACGGCGAGGACGTGAGCCGAGCCGGACTCAAAAGTCTGCTGGAGGACCGCTTCAGGCGCGCTTCGCCCCCTGGTGGAAGGCTTCCGGCCGTCGAGTGCCCACACCATCTGTCGCCCTGGTTCGATTGCGGCTCCGGCAGGTGGTCGGGCGAAGAGGCGGTCGTCACATCCCTCGCCGTCCTCGTTCCCGCATCGGACGACATCCTGGACGTGGCGCTTTCGGTCTTCGATCCCCGTGAGATCACCCATGACTCCGGGCAGGGTGTCCTGACGATCAAGGCGAACCAGGCCTCTTCCCGTACCAGCCTGCGAGTCAAGACGTTCAACGATACCCACCACAAGCTCATCGCGGAGACCACTTACGCCGAAGTCCAGAGCCTGCTCGAGGCCGGGCGCGTAGCCTTCCGGTGGCGCGAGGTTCTCAACGCGCTCCAAATCCAGAAAAGCGAGTATTTCGCCGGCCATAAGCTTTGCGCCAACGAGCAGGAATTTCAGGAGTTCGAGTCGATGCGACGAAACCTCATTTTGGAGGGCCGTCAGCGGGTGAATGGTTTCGTGGTGGCGGGGAGAAACGCATTCGGAACGGAGGAACTGGCTGCTTTGGAAGCCTTGCTTACGCCGCACGTGCCGTTCTTCGTCCTGGACAATCGTTACCTAAGCCGGTTGAACGCGGCTTTGTTCAGTAATCCGGATCAGCCCACGCTTTCGAAGTCGCGGGCATTCTACGTTCCGGTGAAGGTCGCCGACCCGTTCGTGCCCATCTCCAGTCCATACGACTGGGAATGCCTGCGAAACCTGCTGGTCAAGGTGGCGGCTGATGCCAAGATCAGGGAGGCCCGTCGTCCGGCCCGCCCCGCCTCGCCCAAGGCGGTCGTCGGCTCAACCGCCCGGGAGGCCGTGCCGGTCGTGTCCAATGGGGGCATTCCTGCCGAGCGCGCCGCCATTCCTGAGGCCGCCTATGCGGGGCTGTGCATAGGTCAGAGGGTGGCGGTGACGGTGGAGGCGCCATTCGCAAACGGCAAGGCCAAGGGCATGAAACTCAGGGTCAACTCCTCAGGGGCGCTGGGGGTTATCTATGGCGTCCACTACCTTGGGGGAGCCTTCGACCACCCCGTAGGCTCGACGATCGAGGTCTATGTGCGGATGGTCGAGCCGTCGCAGCGCAGGGTCGAGTTCGTCCTGGTTCCTCCCGTCCGCAAGGTCGATGCGAGCGTCGAGCTGGCCGCGGCCCGAGGTACCGTCACCTGGGCCCGCATGGCCGAGCTGCTCCACCGCGACATCAAGACCCTCGCTGGCTTGGTCGCCGACTACTGCAAACTCGTTGTCGACGATCGCCAATCCGTGGTGGCCGAGGGATTGGTGCCCGCCGGCAGCGAACTGATCATCTACGAGAAGATCGCGCGTGAACTTGAGAAAGAAAGAAGCCGGCGAAACAACCTTCCGCCTGCGTCGGAACCTTTCACCATGGGTAAGATGGCGGGAATCCTCGGTGGCGAGTGGAAATCCACCGATGTCTTGCACGCGGCGCGCTACCTTGAAGGCGCCCCCCAGGAGACCGTGGTCCGGATGGCGCAGGCCATCCTGTCCTCGTCCACGACCGGAGCCGAGGGCGACGTCTTCCCCTTGGAGCACAAGGATCTCTTCTATGCGGCCTGCGTCGAGGCCTCCGAGGCCCGATGGGCGGCGGTACCGCCGGTCAAGTCCGAGCCTCCGGCCAGGCCATTGCCGGAGCCATCCTGCCATGCGCTCCGGGAATTGGCCGCCCTTTGGGGCGTGAGCCCCGCAACCCTCATGCTCGAAGCCGAGGCGCTCGGTCTCGGGTTGCGGGCGGAGATCGTGCTGACCCAGGAGGAGGCTGCCAGGCTAGGGTCCGGGCCGACCGCCTAGGCGGAAAGTGGGTGCTCCGGCGTTGATTCGATGCCTTATACCAGTCTAATAGGCTCATGAATCCGCCCGACCGGACGTTGGTCTATCGAGTATCCCGCAACAAGCACGTGATGGGGGAGTTCGACATCGACCGCATCGTGGAGCTCCTCGATGCGGGGGAGTTCTTCTGGACGGACCTTTGTTGGACGGAGGGGATGGGGGGCTGGGAGCCCCTTTCGAGCCTGCGCTCCGAGATCGCCGCCGCGAAAGCCTTCCCGGCCTTCACCACGGCGGCGCCGGCCGCCGCAGGGCGTCGCCGCATGGCTTCCTCGAAGGCTCCTTCGCCCGGGGCGACGCGTCCGCATGTCGCCGGATGGTCTTGGATCGCGGCCGGCGTGTCGCTCGGGGCCCTGGTGGGCCTGCTGGCCGCGCACCTTTTCCCCGAGGTGGTCCAGGTAGATCGCCCCGTCGATAGAATCGTCGAGAAGATCGTCGAGAAGCCTGTGGAAGTCGTCCGGACCGTGGAGAGAAGGGTGGAGGTGCCGGCGCAGCTGACAGAGGAGCAACAGCGGGCGATAGACTTTGCCAAGGAGCGGGAGGACGCCTTAAAGCGAGAGGTCGGTTATGGTAGTACCGCGATGATTCCGGTGGTCGGGAAGAAGGTGAAAATCTTTGTCACTATGGATGCCGCTCTGAAGCGGATCGTCACGGAGGAATCTATCCGCGCGCGGGTGGAGGCGGCGTTTCGACGCAATGGCTTCGAGCCGGTTGACCCGAGTGACGACAGCGTGTTTTGCAACACCGTGATCGATGCGCAAATCTTCAGGGCTGATCAGGAATCTACCCTTCAAATCGCTGGGGTCATCCGTTTGAAGGTCGCCCAGTATTTCTTGGCGAGTGGCGCCGACATCGTAAAACTGGCGTGGTTTGACGTTAAGGTCTACGATGCCGCGCTCCGTTACGGCCGCGATTCCTTCCACAAGTTACCAGCCCACTTCGAGGAGTATGCGGTCGAGGCGAGCAACGACCTTGCAAAGGCAGGCAAACTTCCCATCAGTAAGTGACTGGGGTGGCATGCCTTGTCTCGACCTAATCGGGGCTAAAATTAGTCCTGTCGCGCCTATGGCCTTAAACTTTCGATGAACACTTCCGAGGCAGTCCAGGTCTTCATCCTGATCTACGTTCTGGTCATGGCAGCGTTGTACTTCAGTGCCAGGTACTGGTCGCCCTTGCTTTCGAAGTTAGCGCGCACTTTGGGATTCTCGGCCGGGGCCGCGGCCCCGGCCGCGCCTACGTCGACCACGGGTGACGGGCTGGTCGTACCCCCGTCATTCCGTCCGGCACCGCCGCGTCCGCCCCGCCTTCGGCCGCCGCCCCCCCTCGGTCGCGACGACCCTGAGGGGCGGCGGGCCTACCGCCATCGGCTCGGCCTCAGCGCGCGCCTGGTGGGTTTCGTCGCCGCGGCCAATCCGACGGGCTTCCCGGTCGGATTGTACCGTGAGTGGCACGGGGAGCGCTGGCTGGCTTGTTGCGACGACCCTACCCTCGATGCTGAGGCCGAACTGGCGGACGCGATCGGGTCCGCCTCCGTCGACGAACCCGCCTACGCGTCGGCCCTGTCCGAATTCGCGGCGGCGGCTTCCTACGCCGAGATGGCCGATGTCGTCCATTTCTGCGGAGAGGCCTTCGCCGCGGCGAAGGCCGGGTCGGAGGCCCATGCACGCATCATCGCCTTGGCGGAGGCGTTGGCGGTGGCCTTGCCGACGGACTCCGCCGATTCCGCGGTCATGGACGAACAAGATCGCCTGCTGTTGGAGCGTAAGCTCGAGGTCGATTTCCGGTCGAAGCACGACGACAAGGTGGCGCACCTGCGCCGTATGCATGCCTTCTTCCGGGGAAGGCTGATGGGCCTGCGCGACGACCCCGCCGCGGAGCGTCGCGCCGAGCGCATGGCCGATTGCCGCCGTCACATGGAGGAACACGAGCGGATGCTACGTTGCTTGGGCGTTTTCCCCTGAGCCTGCTTTCTATATGGTATCTTCTATCCCCGCTTGTGGCTTGCCAATGCCCGGAGCCGGGATTTGTCTGCCGTGGTGAAACTGCTTTCGCTGCCCAAGCCACTCCTGTTTCTGCTGGTCGGCGCCCTTGGCGCTTTGTTGGGATGGGGAGTCGGTGAGATTTTCGCGACGAACACACCCCCGCCGGCCGCGACGCCCTTGGTCGAGGAGGTTTCCCCGGGCGTCTTCCGCCGCAACTCCACGCCCGCCACCGCGGCGCCCTCCCTGCTTTTCGACTCGGCCGTCCAAGGGCGGTTGGCCGCCGCCGGGGCCAGCATGTCCGGCGACATCATGGCCGCCCTCAGTTGGGAGACCTACGACGACTTGGATCTCCACTGCATCGACCCCTCCGGCGTGCGCATCTATTTCAGGAATCGCCGCTCCCCGACCGACGGCGAGCTGGACGTCGACCAGAACGTCGGCGCTCCCTTGCGCGATAATCCCGTGGAGCACATCTACTGGCCGACGGGCTCGGCTCCTTCGGGCAAGTACGTCTTTATGGTGTACTTCTATACCCGACGCTCGGACTTGAGCAACGTGCCGTTCAGGCTCGACGTCCAGATCGGGGATAAGCTGGTCAGCAGGACCGGTTCCCTGGCCAGCGCCGGGCCGGGCGAGGCGTATGGCAAGGCCGTCTTCGAATTCGATTACCAGAGGGCCACCCCGGCCATCCGTAAGTTCAACCTTACGAACTTCCTGCTCGGGGTCGCCTCGGTCGGTTTCACCTTGGGCTTCCTGGCCTTGGGCACCTCCTGTGCGATCTCGGTGGCGCAGTCCCGGATGCTGGGCGCGGACGCATGGATCCCCCGTAACTTCGCCCGCATCGTGATGCTGGGCCTTTGCTCGGGAGTGTTGGCGGGTTTGGTGGGGCAGTCCCTGCTGACTTTCTTGTCCTCCGGTCTTGGCGTCTTCGGCGCGAAATGGCTCAAGGTTGTCGCCTGGGTCGTCGTCGGCGGCATGCTGGGTTTCGCCTTCTCCCTCATCATCCCCAACCTCGATCGGGCCAAGGCCATCCTCGGTGGGCTTGGCGGCGGCATGCTCGCCGGCCTCGCCCTTTCGTTCATGTTGGCGGGTATGCCCACCTTCGGGCGTCTGGCCGCCTGTGTCATCCTCGGTGGTGCCGTAGGCTTGTCGGTCGCCCTGGTCGAGGCCATGGCTCGGGAGGGTTATCTCCGTGTCATCTGGGGCCCCGGCGAATTCACGACCGTCAACCTTGGGGCCACGCCGGTCACGGTCGGCACCGGCGTCGAGTCGACCGTCAAGATTCCGAAATCCAGTGGCTTTCCGGCCACCATCGCCACGTTCACGATGCGCGACGGTAAAGCCTCCATGTTCCATAACATGACCGGCGCAACCCATGCCCTCCGCGACGGCAACAAGCTGCCGCTTGGCACCGTCACCATCGAGGTGAAACTTTTCTCCTGACCAGACGATGCGCAAGTTCCTCTCGAGTTATCCCAAATGGCTTGTTTTCGCCGTGGCCGGCCTTCTGGGCGGCGGGTTGTTCTGCGCGATCTTCGAGTTGTTCCCCGACTACTCCCGGTCCGAGGCGTCGCTGGTGCTGGTGACTTTGCACTCTGGAGCCTGGTGCGGTTTCTTCAGCGCCGGCATCGCCATCGCGCTGTTCGCTGTTCAGCGTGCCTTGCTTGGCTCCGAGGGCCATCTTGCGGACTCGCTCAAGCCTTTCGCCATCGGGCTTATCCTGGGCGGGGTGTCCGGGGCTGCTGCCCAAGTGATGTATTCCTACGCCCATTATTCGCGCATCCAGGCCGGCGAACTTCCGCGCATCGTCGCATGGGCCATGGCCGGAGGAGGGCTGGGGCTGGCGCTCTCGCTCGCGGTTCCGAATCTCAAGCCCCTCAGGGCTTTCTTTTTCGGTACGCTGGGCGGCTTCGCCGGGGCAATCGGCTTCATCCTTATCTGTGCTTTAGCCAATGAGGTGGGTGCTCGCCTCGTCGGCACTTCCATCATCGGCCTTTGCGTCGGGCTTTCTGTCGCGGTCGCCGAAGCCACGGCCAAAGAGGGTTATCTCCGTGTCGTCTGGGGGCCGGGTGAATTCACCCGTGTCAATCTAGGCGAAAAGCCGGTCACCGTCGGCAGTTCGCGCGAATCCACCGTGCGCATGGCCGCGTCGGCCGGTTATCCTCCGATTGTGGCCACCTTCAGCCTCCAGAAGGGTCAGGCCAGCATGGTCAACCATATGTCTCGCACGACCCATGTGCTCAGGAACGGCAACAAGCTGACCTTGGGCAAGGTCGTCATCGAGGTCCACCTCTTCAGCTGAGGCGCCATGCGTAGGCTGCTGAATCGTCTGCCGAAGTGGGTCGTTTTCGGATTCGTCGGCACGATGGGCGGATTGATCTTTTCCTTGTTGGCCGAACCGGCTGCGCAGCTTTCGGCGCCCGTCGCGGAGAAGTCGTTGGACAAGTCCCCCATCGACCTGGTCTTCGTGCTCGATGTGACCGGAAGCATGCAGAACGAGATCGATGGAGTCAGGGGAAGCATCGGCGAGTTCGTCCATGCCTCCAAGGCCGCCGGTGTCGGGATGCGTTTCGCCCTCGTCACTTTCCGCGACCTCTCCTGCGGTGAAGCGACGGAATCTCCGCAAGGCTTCACCGCCGATCCCTCGACCTTTGCCGCCAGCATGTCGCTGTTGCGCGCGGCCGGCGGCGGCAACAACCTGGGAGAAAGCTCCTTGGACGGCCTAAGGGAGGCTGCGTCGCTGCCCTTCCGGCCGGGCGCGAGGAGGGTCCTGGTGCTGATCACGGACGAGACGTGGCATGAGCCGGATGGACCTGCGCTCAACTCGGACAAGGTCTTGGACGTCCTGCGGGCGTCGTCGGTGGAGTCGGTCCACGTGGTGGCCTCCCGGAAAGTGATCGGGGATTTCGGTTTCCTCACCAGGGCCGCGCCGGGAGCGCGCTTCGTGCTCGATAGTTCGGGGCGGACCAGCGGTTCGCTGGCGCGCCTCTTCCAGGGCCTTGCCCGGGAGGTCGTGCGGCCGAACATGATCGGCAGCGCCGGGGACGGTTCGCGGATGGACTATTCCTTCTCCTCCTACCTGACCGGCATCCTTTCCGTCGGCCTTTGGCTCGCGCTGGTTTCCATCGGGATAGGCCTGCTGCTGGTCGCCGCCCAGCGGCTGATGCTGGGGGCCTCCTTGTGCCCCCCCGGCTCGCTCAAGGCCGCCGCCCTCGGGATGCTGCTGGGGGCCGTCGCCGGAGCCTGCGCCCAGTCCGCCTATTTTAGCCTGTCTTCGTTGGGCTGCCCCGACGTGGCAGGGCGGGTGTTTTCCTGGATGCTGGTCGGATCCGGCCTCGGCTTCGCCATGACTTTCGTGATCCCGAACATCAACCTCCCGAAGACCTTGGCTTGCGGCGCCGCCGGAGGTGCCTTGGGCGCGGCGTGCTTCGTGGCGATGGTCACGGCCATGGACTTTTCCGATCTCGGTGGCCGTCTCGCGGGGGCCATGGTCCTCGGTTTCGCCCTCGGTGTCGCGGTGGCCATGGCCGAGATGATGGCGCGGGAGGCCTTCCTGGTCGTCCATTGGGCCAAGAACGAAAAGTCCACGGTCAACATCGGGCCCCGGCCCGTCGAAATCGGGACCACGAACGAATCCACCGTGCGCCTCTCCGCCCAAACCGGCTACCCGCCCCGGGTCGCCAGTTTCAGCCTGGTCGGAGGCAAGGCCACCTTGGTCAACCATATCTCGCGGACCACCCATGTACTTAAGGATGGCAATAAGTTGACGCTTGGAACGGTTGTCATCGAGGTCCGGATCCTCCATTGATTTGCCCCAACGCACCATGCGATCCCTCCTGAACCGCTTCCCCAAGTGGATCACCTTCGGCCTCGTCGGCATCCTGGGTGGCCTCGCCCTCGCCCTGTTCGCCGAGCGCTGGGTCGGCGTCCGCCGAGATGAGGTCGTCATCGTCCCCGAAGACCTGCGGACCGTCGACCTCGTGTTCGTGCTCGATACTTCCGGCAGCATGTCGGGCGAAATCGAGGGCGTGCGCAACAGCTTGACGGAATTCCTCGAGCAACTCGAGGCCAAGAAGATCAAAGGCCGCTTCGCCCTCGTGACCTTCAACAGCGGCGCCAAGGTGGAGCATCCGCTGACCGCGGATGTCCGGGAAATCGTGGCGGCGATGAAGCCGCTTTTCGTCAAGGGAGGCAGGCCGACGGGCGACAGTTCATTGGCGGGGCTCGCCCTCGCCGCCAGCCTCCCGTTCCAGGCGGGCTCCCGCAGGGTGGTTGTCTTGGTGACCGACGAGACGTTCGACATTCCCGATGGCGAGATTTTCTCCACGGCGGAGGTGGTCTCCCGGTTGAAGGCGGCCAGCATCGACGAAGTGGACACGGTGACCCTCGCCTCGCTTGCGTCCGATTATTCCTTCCTGGCGGAGGCCGCACCCGGCAAAGTTTTCACGATGGACCGGTATGGGCGGCAGTCCGAGGGGTTGTCCGGCCTCTTCAAGGAGGTCGCCGTCTCCATCGCGGATAGTTCCGTGCTCCGTGGCTCCGGGGCGCCCGGCGCCAAAGTCGATGCAGCCGCCATCAAGAAGAATTTCTGGCCGAACGCCCTGCAGGTGGGTCTTTGGGTTGCGCTGGTCTCCTTCGGCATCGGCGCCGGGGTGGAGGCCACCCAGCAGCTGATGCTGGGTGGCGCCCTACGGCCTTGGCCCATCCTGCGGGCCATGGCGATCAGCGCCCTGCTTGGCTTCGCCTCCGGAATCATCGCCCAATCCCTCTACGCATGGACCCTCGGGTCGATCAAGGGGTTCGACCAGGTTCCGAGGGCCATCTCCTGGGTCTTCGTCGGCGCCGGCCTGGGCTTCTCCATTTCATTGGCGATCCCGAACCTCGGGTCGCTCCGGGCCATGCTCCTGGGCGGCCTGGGCGGTCTCTTCGCCGTAGGCGGATTCCTGCTCGTATCCTTGGTCGGTTCGGAAATGTTCTCCAGGCTCATGGGCGCGTCTTTCCTGGGGCTCTTCATCGCCTTGGGGGTGACCATCGCCGAGGCCGTCGCGCGCGAGGCGTTCTTGGTCATTCATTGGGCCCCCAATGAAACCACCACGGTCAACCTCGGATCAAGGCCGGTCGTTGTCGGCACTTCGAGGGATTCTTCCGTGCGACTATCCCCCAAGACGGGGTATCCTCCGGAAGTGGCGACATTCCAGCTGAAGGACGGCAAGGCGACTATGGTGAACCACATGTCCCGTACCTCGCATGTGCTCAAGGACGGCAACAAGCTCGCCCTGGGCACCGTGGTCGTCGAGGTGCGCATCCTTTCCGGCTCACTGACGGCCGCGCGGCCATGACTCTCCGGAGGGTCACCCTGCTGCTCGACCGCTCCACATCGATGGACGGAACGCCGGTCGGTCAGGCCGGCGCCTTCATCCAATGGACCTTGATCTCCCTCCTCAAGGCCAACAGGCATCTCTACGGCCAAGTCGAATTGGGCCTGGTCGCCTTCGACTGTTCCGCCGAGTGGCTCGTGCGGTATTCGGATGCCGAGACTTTCGCCTTTCCATCCGTCCTGGAGATAGCGCCGTTCGGAGGCTCCTCCCTCGGCTCCGCCCTGGGGTTGCTGGAGGAGGACATCGGTTTGCGCGGCGATTCCGAGGAAGACCTCATCATGCTGATCTCGGACGGCAATTTCCTCGACGATGTCGCCGAGGTGACCGAACGTTTCTCCGAAAAATCCAAGGCCTTGCGGATCAGCCTCGGGGTCGACGCCTCTTTCCGTCACGCCTTGGCCCACTTTGAGCGGTGGCCCGCCGGGGGGCGGCGCGCGGCCGGTGAGGTGTCCGGCGTCACCGCCCAGGAACTGGAGGCTTGGTTCGCCAAGATCTAGGCCCGCAGCGCGGCCGCCCGGCTAGGCCAAAGTGGGGGTTCTATAATCGCATTAGAAATCCGCACGCTTGACGGAGGGTGGGGGAGGGGGTATCCCTCAGGGGAAACCCCATGAGTTCCGCCCGCCGTCTCCCCATCTACTTCCTCGTCGATACTTCCGGATCGATGAGCGGTGACCCCATCAACCAAGTCCGCTCCCAGCTGAGCAGCATCATCGATGGTCTACGGGCCGACCCGCAGGCCCTCGAGACCGCCCACCTATGCCTGATCACTTTCGGCGCGACCGCCAAGGTCGAGGTTCCGCTCACTTCGCTCGAAAGCTTCAATGTGCCCGCGGTGCTCGACGCGGCCGGTTCGACCGCCATGGGCGAAGCCCTCGAGCTGCTGGTGCGAACCCGCAAGGCCGACCTGGTGCCGAAGACCGGGAGCACCGCCGGTGACTGGCGTCCCATGGTGTTCTTCCTGACGGATGGCGTGCCGACCGATGATTTCGAGGCCGGCATCCGGGAGTTCAAGAAGCTGCGATGGGGCGTGCGCGTCGCTTGCGCGGTCAACGGCGCGGACGAGTCGAACCTCATCCGTTTCCTCGACGCCTCCGACGCCGCCCCGGGGTATCCCGATGAATCCGGCGCAAACTTGGTGCATGTCAGCACCGCCGACCCGATGCGCATGCAGGCCTTCTTCAAGTGGGTTTCGGCTTCCATCGCTGCCGTCTCGGGCAGCGCGAATCCCGACGACATGGCGGGCGGGGCTCCTCCTCCCATCCCCGGCGCTCCGTCGCCCGGCCCTTCTTCCGCCGGAAATCCCCCTCTCCCGCCGCCTCCTCCCATCCTCACCTAAATGGCTGAGCCCATGGGCGGCCGGGAGTACGTGTGGCGTGGTATTAAGTTTAAAAGAATTGTTTTGTTTGCTGATCGTGTGTTCGCGCTACTCGGTTGCGTGGCTCTGCTTTTGTTTCTGCTTTGGGTGGGTAAACAGGCATATGTTCATCTGATAGCCATCCAGTTACACTGGTCGAGTTTCTGGACTGCGGATTTTTGGGTTCAGCTCGGCGACATGTTTGTCTTTTTTGCCGCACTAGTTTTGTTCGCCGCACTTTTCCTTGGAGTATTAATATCCTACTTTTCTCTCCTTATTATGAGGAATAAGTCTGTCCAGGGAGACGAAAGAAAGACCAGCGAAAATTCCCAGCCGGTAGCCGATGCCACGAAACGCCATGGACGAACTGACCATGAATCGCCGAAAGATAATGGTCAACCCGCTGTAGGCAGGGAAGAACCTGTCCTTCCTGATCTTGGGTCTAGGCCAGCCGAACAGGAGGCCAAGAAGGCCGAGCAAGAGCGCAGGAAGAACAAAATCGATAATGCCCGGAAGGAATTTGAAAAGAAGTCCGGCAGATTCAGGGATTCGATCAAGAGAAGTTACGAACTGAAGGTCGCGGGGGATGTCCTGGATTTTTCGGAAGCCATCAAGGCCACCCCCCTCAAGGTCGTGATGAGGGAGGGGGCCCTTCGCTCGTACCTCTCCTGGGATCCCGATGCCCTGACGATCAAGGTCAGCGATCCGTTTGCCTTCTTCAAGGATGGCAAGGTGCGTTTTTACTTCGATTTCTCCGATCCCGAAGCGGCCCTGGATGAGGACCTCAAGCACGAGATCAAGTCCCAGTCGCTGGAAGTCCTGCTGTCGGCCAGCTGCCCGTCCGTTGCGCAAAGATTCTTCGACTGGAAGGCTAAGGTTCTCGGTGTCATCCGCCTGGATAACGCCAAGCAAGGTCAATCCGTCGACTATGACATCAAGGCGTTGGTCGGTTTCGATCCGGAGTGGGCGGTCTGGACGCGAGCCGAGGGGTTGGAGCCCTTGGCTTTGCAGGCCGACTTCGAAGGTCACCGCATCAAGGGCGAACCCACGGTCGGTTCCGATTTCAGGTTGCGTCTGGGGTTCGCCTGCAGGGGGTGCGAGGAACTCACCCATGAGCTCGATCTGCTGCTCACCTGCAACATGGATCCCGAAATGCGGTGGAGGGATATCGAGCGTGACCAGTCGGACGACGATCCCGCCGTCAAGGAGGAAGCCAGGTACGCCCTCGGCAAGATGGCGGAAGCCGTCCGTTCGACGCCCACGGCCTATAAGTTGCGCATCCCCGACGACGTGTTCTCGAAGCCAAACCGCGTTTCGCGCCGGCAACGCCTGGGGGATTTCGACCTTGCCTACGCCTCGATACGTGGACGCAGCCACATCAAGGATGGGTGTTTCCGCGAGGATGACGTCCAAGCCCAGTTCTTCCTGGAGGGCAAGGCGGTCGCCGTCGTCGTTTCCGACGGCGCGGGTTCGGCTCCCCTTTCGAGACGCGGTTCGCTCATCGTCGCGGAGGTGGGCATCACCCATCTGGTGGAGCTTGGGCAAAAATTGGCCAAGGATCCGGAGGCTTTGAAGGCTCGTACGCCGGCGGCGATCGAAGGCTTCGCATCGGTGGTGCAGGCGATCAGGGCCCAAATCAAGTTCGAGGCCGAATGCATCCAGCAATCCCGACCTGATTTCCATCCCAAGGAGATGCACGCCACCTTCCTGGCCGCGCTGGTGCTGCCGACACCCTCCGGTCATGTCTTGCTCAGCTATTCGGTGGGCGATGGCGCCATCGGCCTGGGCCAAGCGGGGCCTGCCTCCGGAATCAAGTGCGTGCCCGACCATGGCCAGTCGGCCGGGCAGACCCACTTCATCCTCAGCAATGGCGCCGAAGACGCCGAGAGGCGGCTGGTTTTCACCGAGCTGCCCGAGAGCTACGCGCTCCTGTTGATGAGCGATGGCGTCAGCGACCCGCGTTTCTCGAACGGAAGCGAGATGAATCCCGAGGCCTGGGATGTGCTCGCCCACGGTCTGCTCCCGAAGGTCAAGTCCGAGCCTGCCGAGCAGGGGGACGAGCGCGTCGAGACCTACAAGGAACGAGGACCGCTTTGCGCCTGGTTGGACTCCTACGAGAAAGGCCACCACGACGACCGGACCATCGCCGTGATTTTGCATAAAATCAGCTGACCATGCCCAAGATGACCCTTCGGGCGGCCGACGGCCGCCAATACACCATCAACACGGACCAGGATGAGAAGTCGGGCCGGATGAAGGACGTCTGGTTCTGCGACGACAAGGCGAACGTCGCCGCGTTCTTCAAGAAACCTTTGTCCTCCCGCGATCTCGTGCGGCTGAAGAAGATCACCGGAGTCTACCGCGACTCGATCCTCCGGGGCAACGAGCCTTATTATGGCGGCATCTTCGGCCTGCCCTTCACGACCGGCGAAGCCCGCCATCCCCGCCTCGGCGTCGATACGCAATTCGTCATCCTCCCGCTCTACCCCAAGGACTTCTTCTTCGCGCTCGGAGCGAAGCCCGGCGGCCCCAAGATCAAGGGGGCCGACAAGAAGGGACGTTGGTTCGCCTCCGCGAAGCTGCGCCGGAAGTTCCTGCACCCCGAGGAACTCGGCACCTGGGAGAGCCACCTTTACTGCTGCCTGGAGATGTGCCGCGCCGTCGCCAAGATGCATCAGGCCGGGGTCGCCCATTCCGACCTTTCCTACAACAATGTCCTGATCGACCCCGTCACGGGGGCCGCCTGCGTCATCGACTGCGACATGCTCGTGGTCGAAGGGATGTTCCCCGCGGACGTCGTCGGGACCCCCGATTTCATCGCGCCGGAGATCTACAAGACCCAGCACCTCCCCATGGGTAATTCCGGCCGCGTGCTGCCCAGCCAGCGCACCGACCTGCACGCCTTGGCCGTGCTCATCTACCAGTACCTGCTCTATCGGCATCCCTTGAGGGGCCGTCTCGCCGGCACCCTCAACCCGGGGGACGCGGGCAACGACGAAGTCCGGCTCATGGGGGCCGACGCGCTCTTCGTCGAGCATCCCACCGACCCGCGCAACCGGATCAACGCGAAGAGTCCCGACAACGCCGAGTACCTGCCCTACTGCGATATCGAACAGATCCCGATGTCCGTCTGCGGCGAGCCCATGATGAAGCTTTTCCTCCGGGCATTCGTCGATGGCCTGCACGACCCGAACAAGCGCCCCTCGGCCACCGATTGGATCCGCGGCATCGAGCAGACCCTGGCGATGGTGGTTCCCTGCAACAACAAGCAGTGCCAGCAGAAGTCATTCGCCTACTTCGGACGCTATCGGTGCCCCTTCTGCGGCACCACCTCCTATTCCTACCCACAGGGGACCTTCTACTCGCCCAGCGGCATGGGCGAGGCCCGCAAGTACGAGCCGGATGGAGCCAGCATCACCATCGTCCACGATCGTGCGTTGGGCTCCTGGCACGAGAGCAAGATCGGCTACGAGAACATGTCGGCCAAGGAGGCCGACCGCCCGGTCAAGGGACGCTTCGTGCGGACTTCCACCGGGTGGGCCTTCAAGAACATCGGATTCGAGGCCATGATGGATCGGGGCGCCAAGAAGCCCGTCGCTCCGGGGGAGACCGTCGAGGTCGTGAACAACATGCAGCTCCAGCTCAACACGGACGGCCGCATCCTCCTCATCCGGATCCCTTCCTGAGATGATCAGGCGTCTGCCGGTTTACATCCTCCTGGATTGCTCGGAGTCGATGGTCGGGGAGGGGCTCGCCGCCGCCCGACGTGGCATCGCCGGCATATTCTCGCGGCTTGGCACCAATCCCCAGGCCCTCGAGACCGTACATGTGTCGATCATCGGGTTTTCCGGCAAGGCCAAGGTCCTCCTCCCCTTGACGGCCTTGCCCGATGCGGTGGTGCCGGCGGTCCGGCTCGGCAACGGTACGGCCTTGGGCGCCGCCCTGGAACTGCTCGCCGCGCGCATCCGCGACGAGGTGACGCGACGCGACAAGGTGCAGCGCGGCGACTGGCGCCCCATCGTCATCCTGCTCGCCGACGGCAAGCCCACCGACGATCTCGCGAAGTCGCTCAAGGTGTACAAGTCGACGGTTGGCGACCTGGTCGCCAATTTCTATGTCGTGGGCTGCGGACAGGACGCTGATCTCCGGTCCCTTTCGGCCATTTCGGACATCCTCCTCAAGGCCGAGTCCATGGAGGCCGGCGTCCTCGACCGGCTCTTCTTCTGGATGAGCGAAACCCTCACCGAGGCCAGCCGTTCCCAGGACGACAAGGGCGGCCGATCGATGCTCGATAGCCTGCCCGCCGGCGTCACGATGGTGGACGCCCGTCATCTCCCCGACGCCGATCCCGTGGCGGATTTCTACCTCCGGGCTCTTTGCGGGGTCAAACGCAGGCCGTTCATCATGCACTTCAGGTGGAACCCGGCGACCGAGGCGTTTGAGTCGCACCGTTCGCACGCCATCGGTCCGGACGACATCGAACCCGATCAGGAAGGAGGCGCGGGCGAAACGGTGGACATATCGGCGGTTTCCGCCCCGCCGGCATGCCCCTACTGCGCCGCCGACAAATATGTGATCTGCGGTCCAGAATGCGGCACCATCTCCTGCGCCGGAGGCGTCATGCGGGGACCCGAAGGTCCCACGCACGTCTGCCCCAAGTGCGAGGCGAAGTTCGCCCTCGCCAATGGTTTGGGCGCGACTTCCCTGCGCGTCCGGCGGGGATGAGTACACCCGGACCGATAGGTCAGGCGATCGGCCGCGCCCGCAAGCTCCAGGCCCGATGCGCGGTCGCCTCCCTCGAGGTCGCCCAGGCGCTCCGCGAAGCGTCGGACGAGGAGGTGCCCCGTGCCGTCGTCGCGGTGCTCGCGAGCACGCTCGCCGATCCTGCCCTCAAGGCCGAGGCTGGACGTCCCGGGTGCGAGCACTGGTTCGCGCGGCATCTCATCTTCGATCCGGTCATCTTGTCCGCCGCCACCCTTCGGGCGGCTAAGGTGGTCGAGGGTTCTTCGGCGGCCGGCGGAGCTTTGGCCATGCCCCGCCGCGCCAACGATTTCCCTGAGGCCACGCCCTTCGGGTTGTGTGTCTTCCAACAAGCCATCTTGGCCCATTGCGGCAAGGACCGCCTTACCTTTTGGGGCATCGACAAGACCTTGGCGGGACTTCGGGTCGGTCAGGAGGGTGCGGCTTGGAGGCCCGAGCCCAGCCTGGCCGATGCCCTGCTTTTGTTGCTGGTGCCTTTTTTCAGGTCCCATGAGGAAACCGTCCTCAAGTCGACCGACCCGAAGGACGCGGCCGCCGTGAAGGAACTATTCGCCATTTCCGAATTCCTGGCCTCCGCCAGGTCGGGTAACCTGCCCGGGGCGCTCCCGAATGCCGGGGGCAGGCTTTTGGGCTGCTTGCTGGAGGCCGAATCCCTCCACGGGATGCTGCATGCCGCCCTGCGCGCCCAAGTCCGTTCGGCGCGCGATCCCGAGGCGTGGCCGCCCCTGCTCCAGTCTTTCCTGGTCCGGCCCGAACGAAGGAACGGCGCCGCTGCCTCCGTTGACGTCCCCCTGGTGATCTGCGCCTTGGCCGCGGCCTGGATCAGGCTCACGTCCGGGACCCACTCTCCCGACCGAAAGAAGGCTGTTTTGGCCGATTTCAGGGCAATGGTCGCCGGGTGCCGGCACGTTCAGGCCGCGACCCTCGAGACGACCCTCAATCGAGCGATTGCCTAGGTTGGCTTGGGGTATTTATAACAATAATTATATGTTCAATCTACCCCCCGAGCAGTTCGAGGCCAGGATGTCCGACCTGCTGTCCGATCCGGCCAAGGCGCCCGAGCTCATGGCCCATAGGGCGCAGGTCATGGACGACATCATGGAGATGACCAGGAACGTCAAGGCCACCTTGGTGGCTCGCGATGAGGAGGTCGATGTCGTCGCCGCCGGGCTCCTTTCCGGCACGTCGGTCCTGCTCATGGGGCCTCCCGGCACCGCGAAGAGCCTCCTGGTGCGCTCGGTCGCCCAAGCTTCGGGCGTCGAGGGGCCGGGGTTCTTCGATTATCTCATCAGCAACCACACGATGCCCGAGGAGCTCTTTGGTTCGATCGACCTGGCCGGGTTGGTCGACGGCAAGATGCTGCGGCGTACGGAGGGCAAACTGCCGGTGGCCGAAGTGGCCTTCCTGGACGAGGTCTTCCGTGGTGGCAGCCACATCCTGAACACCCTCCTGACCATCATCAACGAGAAGAAGTTCGACAGCGGGCAAGGACTCCGGCCGGTGCCGCTCCTGGCCGTGGTCGGGGCGGCCAACAATCCGCCGGACAAGGAGGAGATGCAGGCCTTCTTCGACCGCTTCCCCGTCCGTTGCTGGGTAGATCCCGTGTTGGACCGTCCCAACCACGACAAGTACGCGGCGGATCTCCTGACCAAGGCGCTCGCCGGCGACCGGCGGCGCTTGGTGGGAACCTGGGCGAGGGGCTCGGCGGGCGGGTCGGCTTCGCGCATGACGACCAACCACTACCGCTGCGGACGCGCCATCCTGCATGCGCTGCTCCGGGACACCACCGGCAAGAACGTCGAGAAGCGTTGGGAGGAATTCATCGGCATGTTCCATGACTGCCGAGCGATCGCCCGGCTCTCCGACCGGTCGCTTTCCCAGCTTTGGCTCTTCGGTGCGGCGCTTGATTTCGTCCGGGGCAAGGACCCCAACCAGCCCTACGAGGCGTCCACGAAGAAGAACCGCTCGGACGGCCATCTCCTTGTCTTCCGGCACGTCGCCCGTTCCGGCCAAGGACGGCGGGGCCTTTCCGACAAGGTCGCGAGATTCCTGGCCAACTGAACCCCATGAGCCGCAACATGGACGCGAAGAGGAGGACGGTGCTTGCGGATTACTGCAAGTCCAAGCCCTCAGCGTCCATCTTGGCCGAGTTCCCCGACTTGTTCGGTAGGCTCATCGCCGACCGCCTGTTCCTTCCGCCTTTGTTCGTGCTCGATGTCCTCGTGGCCGTATCGAAGCCGGAGAACGCGATCGCGCCCGCCAGTTTCGAGTCGAGGCCTTCGGCCTTGGGTTGGAGGCAGTTGCTGGACACCATCGCCCGCAGGGCGCTTCCGGGCGCCAGCGGCAACCTCGAGCATGGGATGTCCCTGCTCAGGGCTACGGCCCAGAGCCTCAAGGCCAAGTCGAAGCGGAAGGGCGATGACTCCAAGTTCGGGTGGACGTCCGCGGAGTACGACGAGTGGCTGGCTTTGGGCGCTGCGAAGATAATCCGCAGGGAAACCGAGGCCTTCAAGGTCAGTTCCCGCGGCGACCTGCCCTGGTCGGGCTTCTGGCGGCACCTTAACGACGAGGTGGCCACCATCGGCGGACGGGAGCGGATCATCCCCTTCAGCAGTTCCTTCCGGAGCCGACCGACCGACCTATTCCTGTTTCAGGAGCTTCCCGCCGTCGATGAGCAGCTGGATGAGCTCATCAAGGAGCACGATGTGTACGCGGCCAAAGGCTACCTTCCGGTGTCCGCAAGCATCGGCGACAAGGATCCTTCCGTGCGCAGGAGCGCGGCGGGTGATTTCTTCGAACGCGCCCCTGGTCCGTTGCCCGAGAATATCGCGCGCATCTCGCCCTCGGACCTGGTCCTCCTCAACAGCGGGGACCGGACCAGCGAGCGGCTGAAGAAGCTCCTGAAGCTGAGGTTCGCGGTCAAGGCGATCGAGTCCGACATCAATCAGCGTTACCACGCGCAGTCCGATCCATTCAGGCGCTCGCGGCGTCTGGAGGTGCGGATCACCCTGCATGACGATAGGTTGGCGCGTCCCGTTCCGCCCATCGGCCCCGAAGGGAAGGAATTCTCACAGGTGAACCTGTTCCGGGCCAGCCTGGTCTATTTCCTCCATCATCTCTCGCAGGCCATGGCGGGAAGCCCCGTCCAGTGCGACCTCAAGGTCTACCTGTCGCTTGGCGGGGCCTTGCGGATGGGGAGGCGGTTGCCCGAAGGATTCATGGCGGGAGCCCGAAAGAGCCCCCGTGATTGCTTCGAGGCCTTGTGGCTTTCGTTTCCCCAGCTGTTTTCCGGCGTGCTGCTGCGAAAGCTGCGCGAGTCATCCCCGGTCGCCGCCGATGATGTCGAGCCTTCGATGATGATCCTGCTGAGCCTAGGGCATCCGGGGTCGGTCCATTTGGGTGAGGTCGAGAAGGTGTGCTGCGCCGACATCCAAGCGGACCCATCCTCCTGCACGCTTGCGGGCAGGGTGGTCGGTTTCGCCGATGGTTCGCTGCAGTCCCAGGTCGTACGCCGTTACGATGCGCCGGGTGCGGTCTCATTCGAGGTCGTCAGGGCCCTGTTCGGGCAGGAGGGCGCCGCATGAAGGCCTTTTTCCGGGAGGGAAAAGATCGTGGCGCCGGACTTTCCGACAAGCTGTGCTTCACCTTGGTCAAGCGGTTGCTCGCGCATAACGAGAGGCGAAGCCATGGCGCGGAGGATAGCCAAAGGGTCCTGGCCAGCGTCGCCATTCATCGCCTTCGGGCCGCAGGATCCGACGGCTATGCCCTCGTCGTGAGGGATTCCGCCGTCTTGGACAACGCGACCGGTCCCGAATGGGACAGCCTTCTCGAGCAATGCGGCGCGACCTCCAGGTCGTCCTTGCCCACGGCCTTCGAGTCCGAGCCTTTCTGCACGGGCGCCGAACTATACCGGATGGTCAGCCCCATGCCGGGGGATGGCGGGGAGGTCTACCATGTGATGTTGGAGGCCCGTCAGGACAGATTCGACGCCCTCATCGAAGAGGCGATGCAGGTCGAAGGCGCCAGGGCCGCCGTCGTCACGCTCCGCGCCGAAGCGGAGGCGTCCGGGAAGGAGCCCCGCCGCATGACCTGCGTACTGGTCGAGTTCGGCGCGGGCGGCCATCCTGGGGGATCGCTGGAGTCGCTCTTCCCGAGCGCCGAAGTCATCCGCATCTCGGACAATACGCAGAGGCTCGTCTTCACCCATCTAGGGAGCACCTGCCGGTGGATGTTCAGTCCCGGCAACGAGGTCGTCCTCATGCCGGTGCTCACGCGTGAGGATTCCGGTCAAAGCAAGGCCTTGGTGACTTTCCGTGGGCCGAAGGATAACTTGGAATTGGCGCTGTGTTCGTGGGGCCGCGAGGATGAGTCGGGCTTCGGCTCGTTCATCAAGTTCAGCCTCAACACCTCGGCTGAGCCGCTGATGGGGAAGGCCGTGTCCGAACTGCTTTCGGAGGGGCAGGCGACCATGCCGGTTATGCTGACCCGGGAAACCCGGGCCCATCAGGACGAACGCCGGCTGTACGTCATGAACGATGCTTCGCCTTCGTTCCCGAAGTTCCTGGCCCGGATTGTCGATGCGGCCGAGTTTTCGGGTCAAGGCGCGGTCTCCTTCGCCCGATGGAGGGATCCGGCGTCAGGAGGGATTGTCTACGGCTTCCAGTCGCCCGCCATCAGCGATTTCGAATCCTACCGCGATGTCCGGAGCTATAGGGTGGTCGAAGCGCGCATGGGCGCGCGTGGTTTGGCGGTAAGGGAGGGGTGCCGATTCATCCCGGAGATGCCCGAGGACGAAGGCTGGCTGGCCGCATTGACGGATACCCTCTTCGATTCCGTCGGGGCCGGCGAAAAGTCCTGGGCCCTGGTCGACCCCGGCGAGTCGTCCGACCTCGGCTTTTCGGCGATATCTTCCCTGATCGTCCCCGAATTCACCCCCTTCGAGGGTTATCGGAAGCACCTGGAGGTTTTCGGGCCCGTCCTCAGGGCATCCCTGATCGCCGATGAGAAGGAGAGGCACGCGGACTTGTCCGCCCAGGCGGAAGCCTCCTGGAATCAGGCGGCGGAGGTGGAAAGGGCCAACAGCGACAACCAAGCGCGTCAACTGTTCGACGAGCTCGCGGATAAGGCCGCCAAACTGGATCGGGAACTGACGGCGATGCGTGACGAAGTCGTTGCGACGACCCAGATGGCCGAACCGATCCATGCCGAGGCCAAGGTCGCCCGTCAGGAGCTCCAAGCCGTCGCGTCCGGCTTGGCGGCGGCCGTGAGGTCGGCCGCCGACCGCTCCGCGAACTGGATCCAGCTGCAGAAATACCTCAACCAACAGGCGCAACTGCTGGAGGCCTGCGTGAGGATGCTCGATGAAGGCATCCGCGTCATCGCCGCCGCCGAACTCGAGCGAATCAGGTCATCGCATGTGGAGATGTCGGCCCGTCTCGATGCCTTGCGGCAAGCCGAAGCAGGCTTGGCGGAGGCCCACGCCCGTTCCAGCGAGCTTGTCGCCATGTTGGATTCGCAGGCCGTCAAGCTCGCCGTCGAAGTCGATCGCCGGGAGCGGGCCATCATGGATAACGCCGCCGAGGTCGCCGAGTTCGATGCATTGGCCGCAAGGGTCGGTTCGCTCGCCGCCATCGAAAGAGCGAAAGCGTTGGAGGTTATGAAGCTGCGGCATGCCGAGGCGCAGTGCGCCATCCGCGAGCAGGCCATCCGTTCCGAGATGGAGAAACTCGAGAGGACGGGCGCCAAGGTCGACGCCAGACGCCAGCGTATCCGCTCCGATTCGGACGAACTCGAGCGCCGCCGGGCGGCTTTGCAGGCTGTGGTCGCGCAGGTGCGTGAGGCGACCAAGGATAGGGATGGGCTGAAGCTGGCTCTCGGCCAGGAGGAGCAAAGGCTTGCCGCCATGATCAAGGGTGGCGATCCCCGGCTAGAGGCGCAGCAGCTTATCCGGAAGGCGAAGGATTTGCGGGATCAAATCGAGGAGGTCGAAGAAGGGCGTCGGCTTCTTGTGGATGGGGCAAGCCACCTCAAGGACCTCGAATCCAGGCTTATCTCGACCCTCGATGGCGTATCCATGGTCAAGCTCCGGTCGGATGTCGCCGGCACCCAGAAGGACATCCAGGTCCTGGAGAAGGCCATCCTTGCCCTCGAGGATGTCTTCGCCGCCGATGACCAGACCCGGGACAGCCATGCCCCCGGGGGGAGGGCCGAGTTGATGGCCGCTTTCAGGCGGGAGGCCGAGCGCTGCCTCAAGCAGGCCCGGGTCGCCTACCTGCGTTCCCAAGGGCAGCGGAACGCTGCGTTCACCGATGAAGTCAGGACCGCCATCGAAGCGCTCCGCCAACTGCTCGTCCCATGAAAAATCCCCCCAAGTTGGACGAATCGCTGGCTTCGGCTAGGGTGGGCATGGAAGCGCTGCGAGAAACCCTCGAAAAGCTGCGGGCCGAATCCACCGAGCTGAAGAAGGGAAGGGCTGCCCTATTGCCGGACAAGGCGCGATTCGATCACCGCTTGGCCGAGTTGGAGGTTTCGATGGCCGAGGCGCGTGCGGCGCTGACCGGGGATTTCCGGTCGATGCTGGACGTCCTGGAGGCCGACGCCGAAATTCTACGTCAGGAATGGGAGGCAATGCGGCGCTCATTCCAGTCCGGATCCACGATGCATGACGTCGTGGAGGCGATGCGGCGATCGGCGCCCCCGATGCTTGCCGCCCAGGCGGCAAAGCAGCTTTTGCGCCGCATGGAAAGCGGCCCCGCCAGCGGTCGCCTGCAGTTTGACCAGCATGGGTGAATTTTTGCGATACACGGACGGTTGGATGCGCCGGCGCGGCATCGTGCTTCCGCGCTTATATCTCATGGTGGTTTTGGCGGCCCTGTTTGGGATGATCGCGGCCCTCTTCTTCGGCCCCTTGCGCGCTTTCGTGGCGACGGTCGTCCTGCACGACCTCTTCCCTGCCTGCCTTCTCGTCACCCTCGGGCCGCTTTTCCTCTGCGACCCTGCCCGGGGTAGGACCCCGTTCTGGGCGGCCGTTCACCTCGTCTCCCTTTCCGCCGCTGGATTCCTGTCCTTCTTCTTCCTGTCCTTCTGCGACCTTCTCGCGAGGGATGACCGGGCTTTCCTGACCTTATTCGGCGGTTTTGTCGCTGTTCTCGTCGGCAGGCTTTATGTGGCGGATCTGGTCATTGGCGTGGCGACCAAGGGCGCCGTCATTTCGCGTCGAGGACGGCGGGCCTTGTTGTCCGCTTACGCGCGGATGTTGGATGTCGATCACGGTCGCGTCGGCTTGCCGGCCCCGGGAATCGCCGCCACCTTGGGTCTTTCCATCCGTTCGCGGGTGCTTCGCGTACTGGGCTTGCGGCTTACACGTAGCCACGCTTTGGAGGAGGCATTCCGGAAGGTCGCCGACCGGCTGGCCGCGCGCTTGGACGCCGATCCCTCTGGGGAAGTGTTGGCGGGGTATGCCTCGGCCGTGGCCGCGGAGCTCCAACTCCACCGCATCGTTCTCGCGTTTGGGGGCGGACAGTCGTCGGACATCGCGGAGCGCTGGCCGTCCGGCTTCATCGTGCGATGGACGGTGCTCATGCGCGGCTACCATCGCCGGTACTCGCGCTGCAAGGGCGGCGACGAAATGGCCGAACTGCTCGATTTCCGGGAGCGGGTCATGTTACCCCTCATCGGTTCGGCCAGGGATGTGATGCGTGTCGTCCATGCTTCGGATAACCCGGGTGACAAGGGTCTCGCGGACGCCGTCACCGCTTTCAGCATGGAAGGACGGGTGGCCGCCTTCACGCTCCGCTCCGAATTCGATCGCCAAGTCGTCCTCCTGCGCAGGGGTGCAGCTTCGCCCAAGTCGGTGTTGGCCTTCATGGTGCTCGCCCATGCCGCCGCTGAGGCTACGCCATCCGACTTCATCGCCGTGTACGGGGACGAAAAGTCAGGTGGTGACGAGTGGACGAAGACCGGACTCCCGTCGCTGCTGCGCGCGATCTATCTCGTCGTCGCCGCCCGGCGTGTCCTTGAGTCAGGTGGCCTGAGCGAGTCCCAGTCGGGTCCGGCTTTCGCCCGGCTTCTGCGCGCTTCGGCCTTCGCCGGATTTTCCTCCGCCGACTACCCCGAGCGGGCCTGGGGCCACCTGATGCGCTCCGCTTCGCTGCAGTGGGAGAACTTCGCAAGGGGCCTCAAGCCCGATCTCGTCAAGTTCCCGCCGCTGAATTCGTCGCCCGACGATCCCGGGATTGGCCGAATCAGCTTGGCCAACGCCTTCGCGCTGGCAGCGCTCGCGGCGACAGTCGCGTTCTTCACGTTTTCCTCCCCGACTTGGATTCCCAAGAATAAGCAGTTCCGCGAGCTCTCGGCGCCCCATGGCCGCTCGACCGGTACCGCCCGTTCCATCGACCTTTCTTCCGACGGGGATCGCGTCGCCGTCGCCACTGCGGAGCAGGGACTGCTTACCGTTGATGTCCGTAATTACGGCGTGGACAGGGTGGGGGTCGGGCAAGGACTGTCCTCCAACGCGCTCGCCGACGTCGTCGCCCTCTCGGGCCGCGCTTTCGCCGTCACGACGAAGGGTCCGCACGGCGCGCAGGGGCTTGATCTGGTCAAGGACGGAGCGGGTAGCCCCATCATCGGTCTTTCCCCTGAAGACCATTCCGTCCTTACCTCGAAGGCTCCCCTGACCATGGTCAACGTGGGCAAAGATGCCTTTTTCGTCTTCCGAAACGGCCTCGTCCGCTACGATCCGGGCGCGCGTGCCCTGGTCAAGGTCGCGAATGCTCCCCAGGACATCAAGGGGGCATGCGGTAACCGGCTCGTCGATGGGAAGGCTTGGCTGCTTGCCGTGGTTTCGGGTCGGAATGTGGTCAAGGAAATCGTCCGTGAGGGTGGATCATTCGGATTCAAGGATGGGCCCTCCGACCCACAGGTGAATCCTTCCAAAATCTTCCACGACGGTGACTCGTTGTGGTGCTTGGACCAGGAACGAGCCTCTGTTTTCGTCGACGACGGTTTGACGTGGAAACTTCGCGTCGGCTCACCCAGTGTCGCCAAGGAAAGCGGCGGCCTGGCCGCCGCGGATAAGCTGGCCGTGAGCAGGAGACGCCCGCCCGCCGACAAGGACGCTCTTTGGATGCTTAAGTCTGGCAGGATTTTCGTCCGAGGCATACCGCATGATTCGCTGCAGGCCGAACTGCCGGAGCCGTGGGTCGAGGCCCCCGCCTTGGAGCCGGGCTACCTTGGGGAGGTGCATGGTTTCACCCTCGATGACGTGGCATACTTGGTCGTTCCCTATGCGGATGGGATCCGGCTGTTCACTCATCGCGAGTCTTCCGGGGTGTCCGCTTCGTGGGTGCGGCTGCCCAGTGCGGAAACCCGTCTCCGCTCCCTTGATGTCGGCGCCAACGCTATCGCGATCGCCTCAGCCGACCGGTCTCGCTCGCAGGTTCACCTGATGGACCTCCCCACTTTTTGCGGCCTCGCCGCGGGTAGGGAGCGGTCGGCTTGGCCTGAGCCCGTCCAGAAGTCCGCCTTCCTCTCAGGCTCGTTCAAGCTCGATGACGTCGTTGGCGTCTTCCAGAATGGGCCCTTAACCTACCATTTCGATTCGACCGGACGGTTGTTGGTCCATGACTCGGTCAGGCACGGCTTGGTCAATCCCGGTGACACCATGGCCCTTGGCGCTCCCGATTACCTGCAGGAGCGGCTGAAGTCCGTCAAGGTACGCAGCGTCTCGCAGTCGGGGGATGGCGCCAAGGCTATCGTCGCCACCAATTTCGGCCTACATGAGGTTGCGCCGCCTCTCAACGATGATGGACGTGCGCACGTCAACACCCTCTTCTTCGAGCCATTCCGCCTTCCTAAACTGGAGTCTTCTCCTTTTGGCGTCAGCGAGACTCGGTATGGGCCTGAGGTCTATTTCAGTCTACCTCCCAATTCTGTCGGTGCCGATGGCGCCCGCAAACTCGCCCAGGCATGGAGGCTCAAGGATCACCTTGCCCTCAAGAGCGAATGGGAGCTTCTTGCCGTAGGGCCTGGTTCGGACGCCATCTTCGCGGATACGCTCATGCGCGTCCGAATCGATCGTCCGGAGGGCGGGCTATTTTACGGCGCACCGGTCGCGTTGAACGATAAGCGCAAGCTGGTCGTCCGGGACTCTTCCGACGATAACTGGAAGGAGTCTTCCGTTGACGGATTGTGGACTGACATCGCCAACGCTTCCGGTGGCGGTACGGCGCTCAGGCAGCTTAGCCCTGATGCCAAGGGGTCGCGGGTCGTCCGCATTTCCCAATTGGTGCCCGCGGGCGACATGGTGGCGGAGAAACCGCTGTGGACCACTCCTGCATCCGTGCCCAAGGGCGACCTCATCAACCCTGCCGCTGTCGTTCCCGTCCACGGGGTCGGCATGGTGTTTCCCACCAATGAGGGTTTCTGGTCCTATCAGCCGTATTCGCGCTCCTGGACCCGACTGATGGGGCATGCCCCGGGAGAAGTCGCAAACTTCCGGATTCTTTCCGAGGGGATCAAGCACGATTCGGGCGCCTCTCTGATTGCCTGGTGGGAGGACGATTCATCCAACGTCTTTGGGGTGGACGCGGCGAGGTCGGCCTCCTTCGCGTCCGTCGGCAGGCTCTCCGACGGGGTGGCATCGGCCGACAAATTCATCGGTCTGACGGATAAGAACGGACTTTACTCCTTCTGCCTGGGTGATGGCTCCGCGCGGAAGCTCTTCGCGCCCACCGCGCCCGCAGGGCCTGCGGGCGCGATTTCGGCGGTGGAGCAAAGCGAGAGGGGAATCGCGTTCCTGCCCGACGGGGGCGGCAGGGTGTTGACCCTCGATGCGGATGACCAATTCGTGGCCGAAAAGGGACCGGTCATGAAATCAATCGCAACGGTAGCGGGCCGGTTGGTCGGTATTTCCGAGATACAGGGGGACACCCGACTTGCGGCCGTTTTCTCCCCCGGCACGCCTTTGGGGTCGGGGCTGGTCGAGATGAGAACTCTGGGAGATGTCTTGGTGGCGCGCTCCGCCGCCGATGTCGTTTGGATGGCCGGTTTTGGCGAAGCTGGTCTCCGCGGTTTTATCTTGGGGAATGCCGCGGTTGAGGGGGTTACGAAAGGGGAGCTCAAGGTCGGCGCAGCTGCGCACTTTGATGGGCACCTTTTCGTTTCCACCGATAGCGGCGTCTATTGCCGTGCAGACGCCGTCGCTCCTGAGGAAATACCTGGTTTGCGGAGGCTCTCCGCTAATTCCGCGGAATGGTTCCGAAGCCTGCGGGGACTGGGGAAAGTGGCGCCGGCCGGAGGGCTGGGCTGCTTTTCCATCTCAGACAAGGTCGTGTTCTCGCTGATTGCACGGTCCGGCAATGGGGAGTTCTCCTTCAGCTATGGACTCGATGTCCCTATCCTGGGTCCCGGGGAAGGCCCTGGTTCATTCTTCAAGTTGGGTAACGGCGGCAAGGTAGTGCCCTATGACGATGCCCATCGGCAGGTTTTTGGTGGCGCCACTTGCCTCGGCAAGGACGCCAGGGTGCATCCGCTGGATGCCGGTCTCCTGGTCCTGACGAGATCGTTGGACGGACGAATTGCCCATTATGATCCGGCGAGGGGGGGGGAGGTTCAGTTGGGCTATGTCCATGCCAACGGAACGCGGGTCGGCTCGCCTTTCGGCCCCTCGGTCGATTTCCTGTATGCTTCCGAATCGCCCAGTTCGTTGCCGTTCCTGAGGGAAGGGCCGATTCTGGGACGCCTGTCGGGTAATCACGCCGACATCGAAATCCTATCCCAGCGAGCGGTAAGTCCGGTGGTCCAGTCCGGAATCCTGCGTTGGATCGAGGGTGGACAGCTCATGGGAGCCTCCGCGCTCGGAGGGTATCAGGTCACCAAGGCATCGTTGCCTGATGTCTCAAGTTCATCGACACCGTCAGTGGTCGCCTCGGTGCTGCTTTCCGATGCGGGCGATAGGCTTTTCGCACTGGCGGACGGGGTCTTGGTGGATGTTGACCTCAAGGCCGACAAATTCCACAAGGTGAAGAAAGCCGACCAGATATTCCCGATGCCCGGCGGGGTGGTCGTGGCCACCCGGGCCGATAAGGAAAGATGGGAGTTTTCGGACGGAACGACCGCCGTCCCCGAGGGGCTGAAGGGACTGGGGCAAGCCCTGCTGGGCTATTCGGATAAATACCTAGCCGCCTACGTTCCTTTCTCCGAAGGAGGGTTTCTCAAGGTTAGGGCTGCCTCGATTTCCAGGCCTGGGGATGCCATGTCCTATACGTCCATGGTCGCGCCGAGGGGCAAGCTGACCCTCGGCCATGGCTCCTCCGTCCAGCTCGGACGAAGGCTCATGCATGTCCAGGAGGAAAAGCTATTCATCTATGACATCGACCGGGGCGAGTGGTCCGAACCCGCCTTGCCCATCGGCTTCAGGGCTTCCTCGCTCCGCAGGCATAGGGATGGCAATACGTATGTCGTCGACGACGAAACCGCGGACGCCATCCGGCTGAATGACGGCGCCGCACCTCTTGGGGGCGTTTCGCTAGGTTTGGCTTATGGCCTCGCCTCCAATGGTGAGCTCATCAAGCCCCGTTTCGGGAAGGATGGGCGCGTTTCGCTGAGAGCGGGTGAGCGCGAAGTGGGTTCGGAGCTCGATGTTTGGAAGCGTCATGGCGTCGCCTTCACGCGTCGCGCTCTCTCCTATAACTGTCCCGGAAGAGACATCACCCTGTTGGCCGATTCGCCGTCGACCGCCAAGGCGTCTCTCTATGTCAAGGGGTCGGATGGATTGGTTGCGCATGAATTGGAACTCCCCGCCCCATTCTCGCAGTTGACCGTCTATTCGAAGGGGGATGGCTTCATCGTGACGGATTGCGATAAATTCATCCGGCACATCAACGTGGCGCCCGATGGAATGGCGACCATGTTCGATGAGCCTTTCGACTATTTCTTACCGGAATCGCCCATCGCGCCCTTGATCGCCCCGGGAGGGTGGGTCAAGGTTGCCGGAGTCTTCCTGCATGAGTCCGGCTATGCCGACGGGATGGTCCTTCAGACCGATAGGCCTATCCGACGGAAGGGTGGTCGGGTCTTGCTCGCGGTCAGGAAGGTCGTGGCGAATGGCGAAAGCGAGCTCGTGGAGGAGATCGCCATCGGGTGCGAAGAGGCGGTCCGGTGGTCCGTCGTCCATCCGGACTTCGGCGGTATATCGGCCGCCGACTCGGCCAAGCTTGAGGATGGATGGTTCTTCGCGGACTTCGATGGCAAGCGGGTGCGCTTGCTCCCGCGCCGCGTCGGCAACGAAAGTCCGGCTCCTGTCGATGAGGTTAGCCAGCTGGCGGTGATTGGTTCCTCGGCGTTATGCTACATTGATGGACAAGGCGGCATGTGGAGCCGTGATACGGTCTCCGGGCTACGTAGGTTCCTCCGCGAAGTTCCCCCGGGAGCCCGCTTCATCTACTCGCGCTCGGGCGATGAGCGGGATCCGGACGTCGTCCTCGAAGCCGGCGGCAAATATTTCGCGGTGGCGTCTGACGCCAGGTTGAGGCCCGTCGAGGAGGCGGGGCGAGATTTCGCGGCGACCCTTTCCGGTTTCGGCAGGCGAGTAGGCAGGCTGCAGGCCCGGGCCGGCGCCAGGGGGTTCTCCTTCAGCGTGGCTGGACAGTTGCCCATCGGCGTCACTCCCGATGGCTGGATGGTCGGCGATGGTGCCGCCGAGATGGGGCTGCGGTTGGCTGCGGACGGAGAACTGATGCTCGAATTTTCGACGAATCGCGCCGGCGCCGCCATCCTCATGCATGTGCCGGCAGTTGGCGAGCGGAGATTCCTCGGTGCTCGACTCATGCTTTCCCGCGACTTCAAACCGGAACAGCGAATCGCCGAAGTGGGCGTCGGCGGATACTCGTTCTCGATCGCGTCGGGAGAACTGGTCGTCAGCCACCGGGACGTCCGTCGACCAATCGCCTTCTTGCCCGCGGGGGGCATCGAGCCGGACCATTACTCTAAAGCTATATCCATAGCGGTGGCGGGGCGGCGCTACCTCGTCAATGCCAGTGGCGTCACCGGCAGAATCTACCTGAGGAGCTGGGAGTCAGGAGGCCTTGGCGCGGTCCAGGAGGTAGATGTCGCTCCTTTTGCGGGTGAGCCGAGCATCGTCGTCACCGTCGATGACGTGGGCTTCCTGAAGTATGCGGCAGGATGGTGTCGTCTGCAGGTTGAGGATGGCCGAGCGCGTTTGCTGCCGCTGGATGCTTCGCCAGTCGCCTCTTGGGGCGAACTGGCAAGGAACCCATCGCATCCCTGGACCATGGAGGGAGGAAAGGTCTATGCCGGCTTTGCCAGCGGCAGGGAGGAGGTTCCCTGCAGCGGCAATCCCGCCTCCTTCGCCTTTGACCGGCCATCTCGTTCCTTGTCGGATTATCGGTCGCTTGGGGACGGTCGTATCCTTTTCAGGTCGAGCGTCGCCGATGGCGTCCGACCCTTGTGGTATGCACTCAGCAAAAAAGGGGCCATTCCGCAGAGGTTCCAGGGCGTCGTGCCGGATCCATACGTCGAGCAAGTGAAGTATCAGCGAGCTGACTCGCTCGGAAATCAGATGCTGTTCACGAAGGATAACCTCAATGAGTACTCGTTGACGGTCAAGGGAGCGTCCATCGCTAAAATTCCGCTTGTCGCATCGTCCGGTAGGCGTCTCCCGCATCTCGGCGAGTTGACCAAGCCGATTGCAGCCCGCGGGGGCGTCAGTTTGGAGGCTGGCAGGTGCTCTAACCAGAGGCCATTGTTCGTCTTCATCCCCGATGACGGCTCTCCCCCGAGCATCAGCCTCGAGCCACCCCGCGTCGATGTCGCCTCCCAGTCCAGCGGAAAATCCCTATGGTGGATCAAGGCGGGCGAGGTATGCCTGAGCTGGAGTCCGTCTGACGGACTTGACCTGGGTAAAAAGAGGGCAGACGGTGCGACTTCATTCCTGAAGCTCGGAACTTATTCCAACGGAAGGCCACTCGATGTCGACGATCCGGGGCAAGTCGTCCTGCGTGACGTGCGTGCGCAGAAGGTCGTCTTCTCGCTGAAGTCTTCCCCGGAAAAAACCGTCACGTTGTCGTCGTCGGACCTAGGTTCGCTGGCCTGCGTGGTGTCGATGGATTTCGTGGCCAAGGGCGGCCCCTCGGGGGACATTTTCGCCGAGAAGGCCGAATTCCCCCATGACGAGATGCGCCCCGTCGACGTATCTGCGGGTCGCCTGCGTATCGACGGCTTCAGCAGCAAATTGATTCCTGGACCTCGCATCGCGGTTGGCCCGGGGCTTGAGTTGCCGCTGCATAAGGTGGATGCGCTCGGTGGGTGGACCACGCCGCAAGGAGATGCCGTGGCCGGACTTCGCCTTCCCGATGGAAGGCTTCTGCTGCAATCGGCCGGAGGTGCTTGGCTTTCTTTCTACTCCGCCGTCGGCCGACTGGTCGCATGCAAGTCCGTCGAGTCTTCCGAGGGACGTCTCCTGAGGTGGGCAGGTCCAGGAAGGGAAATACCCTGCCTTGAGGGCCTGACCGGCGGGGTTTCTCTGTCGTTGCCCTCGCTGGAAGAGGGGCCCCGAGTTCCCGGCGGAGAATCATTTGCAATCGAGGCAGGCTTGTCGGCGAGCCGTGCGGGGGCGGTTCCCTTCGGTATGAAGCTTGGAGGCAGGCCAGTGGACCCCACCATCTATCCCTCGGTCGACATCTCGGGTGTCTCCCTTGCGGGCGACGCCTTGACCTTGAGCGACTCCTACGGGATCAGGACTTTGGCTTCAGGCTCCATGACCGAGGTCTCCAAGGGCGAGCTGCTCCGCATGCCTTTCGGCTCAACTAAGTCGCCTAAGACCGGGGCGGTGCAGATGGCTTGCGGTGCTTGGAGCATTTCTAGCCTTGGAGGCAAGCACCAGGCTAACATGGGAGGCAGATCCTTGCTGGACGCGGGCGGAGTGCCGTTCGTCGACAGAATTTCGGATTTCGATGGTTTTGAGAAGCATACGGTTCACGCTCATGAAGAACGCGTAGTCGTCTCGGCCCATTCGATGGTCGTTGGGACGATTCCATGGGGGCAGGGGGAGGAATGCATCGACAGGTCCAAGGTTGCGGCCCTCCGGCTTGGCCTATCGCTCAAGGTGCCCAAGATGATGGTCGATTTCGGCCCCGGCTGCGGGAAATCCTACGATGTGGAAAAGCGTACCCTGCGTGATATCCAGCCGTGCCGCCGACCTTTGGGCGGGTTGTCGAGGCCTCAGGTTGATTTTGCTCATAATGAGCAGGGGGCGTTCGAGATGCGAATCACCCTTTCGAAGGATGATGTCGGCCCTGCCTCCGTGCGGTACCTGGGGAAGGACGTTTTCTTCGGGAACCAGCTCGTCGCCGACCACGTCGGCGGGCTCCGCGCCGAGAAAGGCGCGTTCTATGTGCTTCATCCTCCGTCCGTCGACGAGCCAAAGGGATGGCAGGAGTGTATCCCAGAACGGCATGGCTTCCCTCTTAGACCCCTGCGGTCCAGGCGTGGCCCCGAGTTGTCCGTGGGCGTGCCTTCTGCTCTAGCCCATCCCTGGAGCGAGTCGAGAAGCTGGGGGATTGAAGGCGGCGCCCTCATGTGGACCGAGACCGGTGAGCGTTGGGGTTATTGACACCCTTGCTACATTTAGTTCATATATAAATATGTATATTCCAAGCATCGCGGTCGCCGCCAAGGCCCTAGCCGGGCTGGACCAGCCTCGCCGGGATTTCGCAGTCCAGTTCGCAGATCGCATCAGCCTCCTTCCGCCGGAAGCGTTGCACGACGACAAACTCATCAGGTCCGAGTTGCTCTTCGAGCTACAAAGCCGTTTCACCCCTGAGGAAGCGGCACGAATCTCTTACACCTCTTCCGATGTGTTGGTCTCGATCGCGCTTTCGATCGTCAATGAGCGGCACAAGGCGGCGCTCGACCAGCGGCGTCTTTCGCTGGCCTGGCGAATCGCAGGCATAGTCTTGATCGTGGCCGTCTGTATCGCCGTATACATCCATTTTTCCGCATCGCCCGAGCCGCGGGACGAAACTACTCCTCCCGCCGCCCTAAAGTAAGTTCGATGCTTCATGTAACCGCGTGAGCATCTCGGGCCATGCCTAGGCAATTGGACTTCAGTCATTCTCGACGCATTCCTTTGTAGGTTCTGTTGCCCGGCATATGATGGTCGAGGACGAAGATGCGGAGGGGCCGCATGATCGGGCCTGGGCGGTCTTCCTCGAGCAGGCCGAGTCCCAAGAGTCTTTCCGGGGTTATTGTTTCGCCGTGGATGCGTTCCTGACCGGTGAGGCAAAGGAACGTAATGCCGTTTTCCTGGTGCAGTCCGATTATTACGGGACGAAAGCGACGGTCAAGGGCTACGGGATTAAGCCAATCAGCCTTTTTGGCGACATAATCGGCCTGATGCAGAATCCTCGGGAGCCGGCGCTCTTTGAACGTCCACCGGTCCGGACGC
>JACCED011366510.1_pt1 | contig 46353 bp, 37 predicted proteins | sample 7455021 | NCBI WGS metagenome assembly JACCED01 (sample SAMN15323456, study PRJNA562643) | freshwater metagenome | isolation source: river surface water | place: USA:Blue River Watershed | collected 2017-08-19
AGGCCTACCCGTGGCCGGGAAGCATCCGCGAGCGGCGGAATTTCTGCGAGAATGCCGTGGTGCTGCGGCGCGGCGGCAGCCTGAGCGAGTTCGACCTCGAGCCGAAGTTCCGCCACCCCGCCGCGCCCGGACCGCTCGGGCCCGCCAGCTATGCGGCGGGCGGCGCGCCGGCGTCGGCGCCCGCCGGCGGCCAGGCGATCGCGCTCCCGGCGGGCGGTTCGCTCTCCGTCGAGGAAAACGAGAAGCGGCTCCTGCGTGAAGCGCTGGTGAAGGCGCGGGGCAACCGCACCAAGGCGGCCGAGTTGATGGGGGTGAGCCGGCGGACGCTGCACCGGAAGATCGCGCAGTGGCCGGAGCTCGACGTGACCGACAAATGAGCCGCGATTCCGCCGCGGAGGTGAGGCCGACGAAGGATGGGGCAGGGCCGCGTGGCCGCCGCGGCGACCGGTATTTTTCCCGCGCATGAGCCTGCCGCGCAGCGCGCAGGAGTTTATCCACTGGCTCGAAGTCGGAGCCGGGGCGCGTTGGCTGAAGCGCGCGGCGCTGCTCGCCGGCGTGCTGATGCTGTCGCTCGTGGTGGCCTACAAGCAGTTCCGCGGGCCCACGTCGGAGAGCACGTTGCTGCAGGCGGGCGTGGGCCGCCAGCTCGCCCGCGGGGAAGGATTCACGACGCCGGTGAACTTCGGCCAGACGGCGGCGGTGCTGCAGGCGCGCGGCGTGCGCTTCGATGCGGCGCAAAGTTACCCGGAGCTGCACCATGCGCCGCTGTATCCGCTGCTGATCGCGGGCGCGCTGCGGCTGGTGCCCGAGACCCCGCGCGCCGCGCTCTTCACCGCGGTTCCCGTGCCGCCGGATGGCTTTCGCGGCGACTATTTCCTGCTCGGGTTGAATCTGATCCTGCTGTGGCTGGCCGCGTGGCTGACTTTCCTGCTCGGCCGGCAGTTGTTCGACGAACCGCAGGTGGGCTGGCTCGCGGCGCTCGCGCTGCTGCTCTCGGTCCCGATCTGGGAGCAGACGGTCGCGGTCAACGGCACGCCGCTGCTCATGGTGCTGGGGCTGGGCGCGTTTCTGGTCTGGCGGCGACTCGATGCGGAGATCGCGCTGGCGGAGGAGGGCGGCGGGCGCGTGCTGCCGTGGGCGGGGGCGCTCGGGGCGCTGTGCGGGGCGTTGTTTCTCACCGAGTATGCGGCGGGGACGCTGGGATTGGTCGCGCTGGTCTATGGGTGCGTCCGCGGCGAGCGGATCGCGCGCTGGCGGACATGGCTCGGCGTGAGCGCGGGCTTTGTGCTGGTGAGCGCGCCGTGGGTGGTGCGGAACGTAACGCTGACCGGATCGCCCACGGCACTCGCGATCCAGAATGTGGCGCTGAAGGCCGGGGATCCCACGGCGGAGCCGACGGCGACGCGCGCGGCCCTGGCGGCGGAACTGCCCCGCATCGATCTGCGGAAGCTCGGCAACAAGACGCTCACGGTCCTGCAGGAGAACCTGAAGTCGCGCCTCTGGTCCGGCGGCGCGATGTGGCTGACGGCGTTTTTCGTGGCGGGCTGGCTGTATCCCTTCCGGGCGAGCGGCACGAATCGGCTGCGCTGGCTGTTCACGGCGGCGTTGGCGGTCCTGCTGCTGGCGCAGGCGGCGTTGAACTCGGGGGAGAGCGACCGCTGGGTCGCGGTCTGGACGGCGCCGCTGATCATGGTTTTTGGCGCGGGCTTCTTCTTTGTCCTGCTCGGCAGCAATGCCCGCCTGGCGGCGTGGCCGAAGCTCATGACGGCGGCGTTGCTCGGCGTGCAGGCGCTGCCGCTCGCGCACGATGTGCTGGAACCGCGGCGGCTGCACTTCAGCTACCCGCCGTATTTTCCCGGGCTCTTCCAGGGCATGCGGGAGGAGCTCGACCAGCGCGTGCCGCGCGGGAAGTTCGGGCTGATGGCCGATGTGCCGGCCGGCGTGGCGTGGTATGCGGACACGCGCGTGTGGGCGCAGCCGCGTCGGCTGCGGGATTTCTATGCGATCACGCTCGAGCAGCCGGTGGGGCAGTTGCTGCTTACGCCGTCGACGCTGGACCGGCCCTTCTTTTCGGAGCTCAACGCCCGCGCCGTGGTGCCGGGCAATCTGAGCGCGGTGCCGAATCGCTTCGGCGAATGGGGTGAAATCTATGCCGGGTTGCTCACCGGTTCCCTGCCGCGCGAGTTTCCGCTGACCGTCCCGGCCAAGCTCGCGGAGAATCTCTATGTGCTGATGAATCCCGCGCTGCCTCCGGCGAGGGGAAAGTAATTGCTTCATTTCTGCGTTTATCCGTAGGGTCCGCGCTCCTTTTTCGCGGCTTCGATGATCCCATTTTCCCGCATGTTTCTGGTCGGCGGATTGTTGGCGGCGCCTTCGCTGCACGCGGTTTACGCGCCGATTCCCGAGCAGGATCAGGGCAAGGATCTGCTCGTCACGCTGAAGGCGGCGATCGCGCACGACACCAATCTTTTCGCCGCCGCCAACAACGAGGTGGAGTCGGCGATCTTCAGCTTTGCGCCGCGGGTCACCTACCAGCGGTCGCTGACCGATCAGACGTTTTTCCAGGGCGGCTACGGGCTCGGGCTCGATTACTTCGTCGACCGGCCGGGCGACAAGCTGCTCGACAGCCACGACGTGTCGCTGCGGCTGGCGCATGCCTTTTCGCGCTCGACCACGATCGATGTGTTCGAGTCGTTCACCGTCTCGCGCAACCCGGAGTCCGCGCTGCCCGGCGTGGGCGCGCTGCCCGGCCAGACGCTGAATCCCGACCAGTCGTTCACGCGCAACCAGCTCGACGGGCGCTTCAACACGCCGCTCAGCCCGAAGGCCGTGCTGACCGTGAAGGCGCGCTCGATGTATTTCGACTTCCGCAACGCGGCGCTCGGCCGGAATCTGGACCGCATCGAGAATCTCTTCGGTGTCGCCGCCGATTACGCGGTGCTCCCGGAAACCAAGGCCGTGGCCGAGTATCGGCGGCAGGACGTGTTTTACCGCAAGCTCGGCGAGCGGAAGAACAAGGCCTCCGATTACCTCATGGCCGGCGTGGACCACAGCGTGGCGAAAAAGCTCTCCGTGAGCGGGCGGGTCGGCGCGGAGTGGCGCAGCCGCGAGGCGGAGGAGAACACGCGTTCGCCCTACGTGGAGCTTTCGGGCAAGTATGATTTCACCGCGCGGTCCTACGTCGCCGCGGGCTATGCGTTCACCCTCGAGGAGACGTCGGACACCACGCGTTTCACCGACACCAGGGTCCAGCGTCTCTTCGCCAACGTGCAGCACCATGTCACCGCGATGATCGCGGTGTCGGGCTCCTTCACCTACGAGCCCACGGTCCTCCAGGGGCGCCGCGGCGTCGCGGACCTCGACGAAGACATCGTGCGGGCCGGCGTGGCGGTCAGCTACGTGCCGAACCAGAAGTGGACGGTCGCGCTGACCTACGATCACGACCGCGTGTATTCGCAGGATGCGCCGCGCGATATGCGCCGGGCCCGCACCGGGCTGAGCGCGATCTATTCGTTCTGAGGCCCCGGGCCGACGCGACGCTGCCGTCCATGGTGCCTCCGCTTGCCGCCAAGGAATCCGCGTCGCTCGCGGACTTCCTGCAAATCCTCCGGCTGCGCAAGGCGCTGATCGCGCTGATCGTCGCGCTGGTGTTCGTCACCGCGATGGTGGTCACGGCGTTTCTCCCGAAGTGGTATCTCGCGACGACGAAGGTCCGGGTGGAGAAGCCCGAGGGCGAGGTGAAGCTCTTCCAGGCGCAGACCAACAACACCTACGACCCGTATTTCCTGCAGGATCAGTTCAAGATCATGCAGTCGGAGAAGATCCTCTATCCGGTGATCGAGCGGCTCGGGCTCAACGGGAAGCTCGCGCAGACGGCGTTCGGCGTGCCGGGTCCGGTGCCGTCGGCCAACACCTACCGCTACCTGCTCGACAAGATGCTGCGGGTGGAATCGCAGCGCAGTTCGTCGCTGATCGAGATCAACGTCTGGTCGCAGGATCCGCAGCTCGGCGCGGACATCGCCAACGAAGTTGCCCGCACCTATTCGGAGGACCGCATTGCGCTCGCCACCTCCGAACAGCGCGAGGGCCTGGCGCAGCTGAAGCAGGAACTCCTGAAGCAGGAGGGCGTCGTCACCCAGCAGCGCGATGCGGTGGAGAAGCTGCGCAAGGACCTGAAGATCTCGGGCGTCGATCTCAGCGCGCGTTACTCGGACATGGAGATCGAGACGCTGCGCCAGATGCAGAACACGCTGATCGCCCTCCGCGTGGACTCGATCGGGCGGAAGACGCGCTGGGAACGCTTCAAGTCCATTCCCGCCGCCGACCGGCTCAGCCTCGTCAACACCGAGCTCATCCCCGACCAGAACATCCAGAATCTGCTGCAGGCCTACCTGGTCGCGGACCAGAAGGTGACGCAGCTGAAAGGCCGGCTCGGCGAGGCGCACCCGGAGCTGATTTCGAGCGTCGATAACCGCGGCAAGATCAAGGAGCAGCTCGACACGCAGCTGCGCGGCTACGAAAGCTCGCTCGAGATCGCCTACAAGGAAGCCGAGGCGCGCGTGGCCGAGCTCGAGCGTCAGCTCGAGCAGGCGCGGGTGGGACAGATCCTTTCGGCGCGCGAGCGGATGCGGCCCTTCGAGGAGGCGGCGCAGAAACTCGACGATGAGACGCGGCTGCTCACGACGTTGAAGCTCACGCTGCGGCAGCGGGAGATCGATTTCCAGGTGCCGAAGAAGACGATCGAGATCCTCAACACGGCGGAGCCCGCGCGGTTCCCGGGCCGGCCGAGCTGGATGCTCAACGCCACCTTCGCGCTGCTCTTCGGCCTCGTGTTCGCCGTCGGCATGGCGGTGGTGCTGGAGTATTTCGACACGAGCTTCCGCAACGTCGCGGATGTCGAAGCCCGGCTCCGGCTGCCGGTGCTGGGCGTGATCCCGTTTTCGCGCGATCCGCTCGCGGTGGAGGGCGACGACCCGGCGGAGCTGGAGCCCTTCCGCGTGCTGCACACCAACATCAATCTCACGCTGAAACGCGGCGAAGCACAGGCGCTGGTGATCTTCTCCGCGGGTCCCGGTGAGGGCAAATCGACGACCCTGCACCGGCTCGCGCGGCTGATGGGCGCGGGCGGCGAGCGCGTGGTGCTGATCGATTCCGACCTGCGGCGTCCCACGCAGCACCGGCTGGCCGGCTGCGACAAGGAGCCCGGGCTCAGCGAGCTCCTGCTGGCGCAGAAAACGCTCGACGAGGTCACGCAGAAGGCGATCTCGCCGGGGCTGGATTTCATTCCGAGCGGCGGGGCCACGGGCTTCGCGTTGAGCCTGATCTACGCCAACCGGCTCCGGGAGTTGATCGGGACGCTGAAGGGCCGCTACGACAAGATCGTCTTCGATTCGCCGCCGATCATCGGCGTGAGCGACGCGAGCGTGCTGGTAAGTGCGGTCGATGCCGCGGTGCTGCTGATCCAACACCGGCGCAATCCGCAGAGCATGGTGCTGCGTGCGCAGCAGATCGTGACCGGGCTGAAGACGCCGCTGGTCGGCGTCGTGCTGAACCAGGTCCCGCTCAGCGCCGGAGGTGACTACGGTTACTACACGAACAACTACGCCTATTACTCCGACGGCCCGAAGAAGGCCTCGCGGCGCTCGGGCGGAGGCAAGCCGGCCGCCGCGCGCGAGCGCGACGCCGGTAAGGACCGGCTCGTGTTGGGCGAGAAGGACGGCGACTAGCCGGAGGCCACGCGGACGATGCACGGCGGGCCTTGGATCCGGCAGTTGGCGGTGGCAGTCGGGTTGGGTGTCGCAGCGCTGCTGCCGGCGGCGGAGGTGCGGATCGTGGGGAGCGATGTGCTCGGGGCCGAGTTTTCCGCGGCCGTGCTGCGGGGCGCGGAGCGATTGGGTGACACGGTCACGCTCGCGCTGGACGGCAGCCGGCCGGGACTAGGGCGGCTGCGCGGGACGTGGGCCGATCTGGGCCTGATCAGTCTGCCACCCGCGGAGCTCGGCGAGCTGAGAGTCTTCCACGCGGAGCCGCTGGCGTATCACTGCGTGTGGGTGGTCGCGGCGCGCGAGTGCCCGCTGGAGCAGATCACGTTGGCCCAGCTCGAGCGGGCGTTTGGTGCGGCGTCCGGCGCACTGAAATGGCGCGACCTCGGCGTGACCGGTGCATGGGCGGAGCGCGATGTGCGGGCGTTTGCCCCCGCGGCGGGTGCGGGGGTGGGGCCGGAGATTTTTCGCAGCCTCGTGCTGCGCGGTGGCCGCTGGGGCGAAGAGGTCGCGCGCTTCCGCGACGAGGACGAACTCGCGGCGCGTCTGCAGCGCGATCCGCAGGCGCTGGCCATCGTCATGCGGCGCCCGGACGAGAAACGTTTCCGCGTGCTGCCGGTCGCGAAAGGTGAGGGCGACGCTGCGGCGGCGCCGACGCGCGAGTCGCTGCATGCGGGGCGATATCCGTTGCAGCTGCCGCTGTTTCTCGTGCTGCGGGCCGAGCGGAAAGATGCGCTGTGGGCGTGGATCGCATGGTGGCGATCGACGGAAGCGGCGGCGGCGTTGGAGCGGGCGGGACTCGTGCCGGCGCCTGCGCAACGCGGTGCGGACGCGGTGAAATGACGGCCGCGGAAAACTTCGAAAATAGCTGTTGACGGAGAGTCGCGCGCTCCTACTCCTTTGCACCCTGCATTGCGGGCGTAGCTCAGTTGGTAGAGCACCACCTTGCCAAGGTGGACGTCGGGCGTTCGAGTCGCCTCGCCCGCTCCATTTCAGAAAGCCCCTCGGAAACGAGGGGCTTTTTCGTGTCAGGGCTGCCGGGCCGGTGCGGCGTGGGCCGCGATGAGCTCCAGCACGGGAACGGCGGAGAATCCGGGCGTCGGGGCGCCGTTTTTGCCCGCGGCATTGAGATTCACGTTGAGCGCGGCGCGCCACGCGGGGTTCTCGCCCAGCCAGAGCAGTGCGCGGGCGAAGTTGTCGGTCCACGTGCCGGTGTAGCCGAGCTGGCGGGTTTCGCGCGCGGCTTGGTCGAGGCCGCGCGTGAGGGAATCGATCACTTTGGGGCGGAACGGATGTTGCGCCGGCAACGCGTGGGCGAGCTCGAGCAGTTCGCGGAGGAGGATGTTGTGATAGACGGCGCACGCGTTGTGCGCATCGAACCAGCGGCCGCCGGGCAGCTGGCCGGGCAGCACGCCGAGATCGGCCTTGCGGACCGCGGCATCGAGAAAGGCGGCTTCGCCGGTGAGGCGGCCGAGGCGCGCGAGGAAGCCGACGCTGAAGGCGTTGTAGTTCCAGTTGGTCACGACGGGCTGTCGCAGCGTCCACGCCGCGAGCCGGCGGGCGCCGTCGAGATAACGCGCGTCGCCGGTGAGTTCCCAGACGCTGAGGAGCGCGTGGCCGCAGAGGCCGTTGTCGAACTGCAGGCCGCCGTCGCCGAAGTCGTCCGGTATCCAGCCATCCACGACGATCTCGGGGCGCTGGCGGATGGCGCGGGCGACGATCTCGCCGACTTTCTCGCGCGGCTTCAGGCCGGGGCCGACGGGAAACGGGAAAACGCCGGAGGTGTGCTGCCGCTGCAGGAGCCAGTCCGCGCCCGCCCGTGCTTCGGCGGTGAGCATCGCCGCGCGCGTGGAATCGAGGTGCGCGGTGCGCGCGAGAGCATCGATCGGCCAGGCGGCTTCGCGCAGGCCGGCGGTCATCTCCCGGGGGGCGCCGGCGGGATTTTTGCGCCAGACAACGCCCCGCACGCCCCGTTCGAGTTCGTGCGCCCACCACGTGCGGAGCCGCTCGCCATCGAAGGCGCTCTCGTCGGGCGGCGGGAAATAACGGGTCGCCGTCTCCGGATTGCCGGCCCAAGGGCCGAGCGCCGCGACGGCGTCGGCGACGGCCTGGCGGATCGCGACGGGGTCGCCGGATGCGAGCGCACGTTTGCCGGCCTCCAAGGACGGTCGCACGCGGGCGACCACCGCAGCCGGCGGACGCTCGCCTGGGGTCTGGCCGTGCAGCGCCGGGGCGACGGAGAACGGGAGCAGGAGCGCGCCAAGGGCGGGTAGGCGCAGGCGACGGGGCGAGGACATCGGGCTCAAGACGACGTGGGGCGGAGATGGTGTCAGCGCGCGAGCGACTCGACCGTGAAATCCTCGATCGCGAGGTGGCTCCGGACCGTGCGAAAGGCGAACCACCCGGCGTTGAGCGGCATCGGGTCGCGGTAGGTGAAGATCCGTTCGCCGTCGCGCCAGAATTCCGCGGTGCCGTCGCGCGCGACGACGCGGACCTTCACCGGGACATTGGCGCGCATGACGAACGTGGGACCGGAGAGATCGTGCTCGGGGAGCAGCGGGCGGGCGTCGGTGCCGTCGTAGCGTCGGAAGCGGGTCGTGGTATTGTCGTTGGCGGCGTAGCCGACGTAGTAGGTGAGGAGCGAGTTGTAGTCGGCGAAGCGGCCGGTGCGGGACCACGGCGGGAGGAACGGTGCGCCCGGCCCGCGGGAATCGTTGGCCATCCAGAAGCAGTTCAGGTCGGAGACGCGGTCGGTCGGGCGGTCGCCGCCGAGCATGGTGGCGGTGAAGCGGATCGCGACCGGGGCGGTGAGTTTCGTTTTGAACCAGACCGTGCAGCCGGCGACGTCGCGGATCACGAGCCGCGGACCTTGGAACGCGACGGTGCCGCCGGGCATCTGCTCGACGACCCAGGCGGAGGGATCGAAATCGGCGGCGCGTGCCGTCGGCAGGAGAAACGCGACGAGAAGCAGCAGGAGCCGGAGGTTCATGGCGCGGGGCGAGGGAGGGAACGTGGCCGCGCGCTGGCCGCGGTGCAACGTCGCCGCTCGGCCGGGGGCGCGGGCGCCGGGAATCGGGCGCACGGCACGGGGACGCGTTGTCAAAGCCCCTTCCGGCGTGAAGGCTCGGCGTCACTCCCATGACTCCCGCGAACAAGACTCTCTGGCTCCGGCTGCCGCGGCGCCGCGTGCTGGCCGGCTGGGCGGCGGTGCTGCTTCTGCAGGCCGCGACGACCTCCGGCGCCACGAGCCGGCCGCTCAATGTGCTCTTCATCGTGGCCGACGATCTGCGGCAGAGTCTCGGCTGCTACGGCGATCCGCAGGTGAAGTCGCCGCATCTCGACCGGTTCGCGGCGCGGGGCATGCGGTTCGACCGCGCGTATACGCAGTATCCGGTGTGCAATCCGAGCCGCACCTCGTTTCTCGCGGGGCAACGGCCGGACACCACGGGCATCCTCGAAAACCAGACGCCGGTGCGGGTGAAACACCCGGACCTCGTGCTGCTGCCGGAGCTGTTTCGGGCGCAGGGCTACTTCACGGCCAATGTCGGCAAGGTGCTGCATGCGGGCGTGGACGCGGACGGGCGGCGGACGTCCTACCAGGACGCGAAGTCGTTTGCGCATCATCGCGATTTCAAGGCCACGCCGCTCGGGTTGAAAGGCGAGGGGCGAAACCTGGCGCCGGCGCTGCGCTGGTGCACGTGGCTCGCGGCCGAGGGCGGCGACGACGATCAGCCCGACGGACAGAACGCCGCCGAGGCGGTGCGGCTGATCGACGCGCATCAGGACCGGCCGTTCTTCATCGCGGTGGGTTTCCACAAACCGCACGACCCGTTCAACGCGCCGAAGCGTTACTTCGATCTGTATCCGCTCGAGCAGATCCGGCTCGCGGAGCCGGAGGTCGCGGGCGCGCCGGAGCTGGCGATCTCGATTCCCAACGTGACGCAGTTTGCGCACTTCACGGATCGCGAGCGGCGGGAGTTCCGGCGCGCGTATTATGCGGGCATCTCGTTTGTCGATGAGCAGATCGGCCGGGTGTTTGCGGCGCTGGAGCGGAATCGGTTGTGGGAGCACACGGTCGTCGTGGTGCTCGGCGACCACGGGTATCACCTCGGAGAGAAGGCCTGGTGGAACAAAGTCACCGTCTTTGAACTCGCGGCGCGCGTGCCGCTGATCGTCTGGGCGCCGCGCGCCGCCGGCATGGGGCGGAGCACCCGCGGGATCGTCGAACTGCTCGATCTCTATCCGACGCTCGTCGAACTGGCGGGGCTGCGCGCGCCGGCCCACCGGCTCGAGGGCGCGAGCTTCCGCGCGCTGCTCGACGAGCCGGCGCGGGCGGGCAAGGCGGCGGCGTTTACGCAGGTCGTGCGGGGCGCGCGGATGGGGCGGAGCGTGCGGACGGAGCGTTGGCGCTACACCGAGTGGGACGAAGGCCGGGCGGGCGTGGAGCTTTACGACCATGACCGCGACCCGCGGGAAATTCGCAACGTGGCGGCGGACGCGAGCCACGCGGGTGAAATCGCGGCGCTGCGGCGGTTGCTGCGGCCGAAGGAGTGACGTGAGGTCGCGGCCGCGGTGCGTTGCCCGCCGCACGGCGAAAGGCTTGTGCTCGCCGGGGCCGGGAATTCACTGCGGGCGTGCCTCAGATGCCAAACGTCACGCGCGGCCAGATCGTCGCCCGCGGTCTCACCAACTGCTGTCCCAACTGCGGCGGCAAGACGCTGTTTCAGGCGGGCTCGCTCTTTCGCGTGAACAAGGAGTGCCCGCAGTGCGGACTGAAGATCGAGCGGGCCAACGACGAGGGATTTTTCCTCGGCTCGATGTCGCTCAACTACGGCGTGACGATCGTGTGTTTCCTCGTGCCGGTGATGATTCTCGCGTGGCAGAAAGTAATCGGCGTGAACACCGCGATCGGGCTCGCGGGCGTCGGCGCGATCGTGGTGCCGGCGCTGCTTTACCGGTCGTCGCGGAGCTGGTGGCTGATGAACTACTACATCTTCCTGCCGCACCATCTGCCGGCCAACGGCGGCACGGGCCGCGCGGGTGAGGACGACAACCTCTGAGCCCCGCGGCCGCCTCCGCCGGACCGGCGGGCGTCCCCTTTTCCCACCGCATGAAAGCTGCCGATTATTTTTCCCTGCCGGAGTCGCTGGCGCGTTTCGCCCCGTTTTTTCCCGCGGACGTGGCGCCGTGGGAGTGGCTGAAGCGGATCGGTGCCGCGCTCGCGACCGTGACCGAGATGTCGCGGCCCGCGGTGGTGCCGCCCGGCGTGCACATCGAAGGCGCGGTGTGGATCGATCCGACGGTAAAGCTGCCGGCGTATGCGACGATCCAGGGGCCGGCGTGGATCGGCGCGAAGACGGAGATCCGGCCGGGTGCGTTCATCCGCGGCAACGTGATTGTCGGTGCCGGCTGCGTGCTGGGCAACGCGTGCGAGTTCAAGAACTGCGTGCTGATGGATCAGGTGCAGGTGCCGCACTTCAGCTACGTGGGCGATTCGATCATGGGCAGCGGTTCGCACTTCGGGGCGGGCGTGATCTGCTCCAACCTGCGGCTCGACCAGCAGCCGATCGTGGTGCGTGTGGACGGGCAGGTCTACGAGACGGGGCTGCGGAAGTTCGGCGCGATCGTGGGCGAAAAGGCCGAGGTGGGCTGCAACGCGGTGCTGAACCCCGGCTCGGTGCTGGGGAAGCGGGCGTTGGTGACGCCGACGGTGGCGTTCAACGGCGTGCTGCCGGCGGCCACGATCGCGTATTCGCGTCCGGTGCTGAAACTGATCCCGCGCCGCGACTGAGGCGGCGGGACGGAAATTGGCTGGCGTTCGCCGGCGGGATTTTCGACTTCTGACAGCTTTCATGCGCACGCTCACGGGAATTCAGCCGTCGGGGACTCTCCACATCGGGAATTATTTCGGCGCCATGCGTCCGGCGATCGACGCGCAGACGCGGGGCGAGTGCTTCTACTTCATCGCGGACTACCACTCGATGACGTCGCTGTTCGACCCGGCGGAGCGGCGCAAAAACACCCTTGCGGTGGCGCTCGACTGGCTGGCGTGCGGGCTCGATCCGCAGCGGAGCGTGTTCTGGCGGCAGAGCGACGTGCCGCAGGTCGTGGAACTCATGTGGCTGCTCGGCACCCTCACGCCGATGGGGCTCCTCGAGCGCGCGCACAGCTACAAGGACAAGACGGCGAAAGGCATCTCGCCGAACTTCGGGCTCTTCGCGTATCCGGTGCTGATGGCGGCGGACATCCTGCTCTACGACACGCAGCGCGTGCCGGTCGGGAAGGACCAGAAGCAGCACCTCGAGATGACGCGCGACATCGCGATCAAGTTCAACCTGACCTACGGCGAGAGCTTCGTGGTGCCGGAGAGCGAAATCCGCGAGGACATCGCGGTGATCCCCGGGCTCGACGGGCAGAAGATGAGCAAGAGCTACGGCAACACGATCGACATCTTCGGCGACGAGAAGGCGACGCGGAAGAAGATCATGGGGATCGTCATGGACTCGCGCACGCCGGCGGAGCCGAAGCCCGACGCCGACAAGAATCTCGCGATCCAGCTGTTGAAACTCTTTGCCCCGGCCGACGTGGCGCTCGACTACGAGAACCGGCTGCGCGCGGGCGGGCTCGGCTACGGCGACCTGAAAAAGGCGTTGTTCGAACACTACTGGAACCACTTTGCCGCGGCCCGGGCGCGGCGGGCGGAGCTTGCGGCCAACCTCGATCACGTCGAGGCGGTGCTGCGCGACGGCGCCGAGCGGGCGCGCGCGGTGGCGGACAAGGTGCTGACGCGCGCGCGCAAGGCGTGCGGGATTGCCTGACGATACGTTGCCGGGTGTGGGCGGGGTGCCCTCACCCCGCTGGTGAGAATCCAAGCGCCTCAGACGACCGGGATGGTCGGCTCCTGCAGGCGGGCGATTTCGGCCATGATGCGTTCGCTGGCGATCTGGGCGCGCTCTTTGCCGGCCTTGGGATCGTCGTAGAACTCGGGCGCAAGCGGGGAGCCGAAGACGACCGTCACGCGCGTGCCGAGACGCAGCGGGCGGCCTTTGCCGAAGGCTTCGAACGATCCGAAGATGCGGACCGGCACGACGGGCACGCGCGTCTTGATCGCAATGAAGCCGACGCCGGCCTTGGCGGGTTGGAGTTTGCCGTCGGACGTGCGCGTGCCTTCGGGGAACAGGATGAGGCCGCGTTCGTCGCGGATCGCTTTCAGCACGCGTTTGATCGCGCTGACGTCCTGACCGCCGTCGCGATCGACCGGAATGGTGCCGACGGAGTCGAGCCACCAGGAGGAGAAGCCGCCTTTCCAGAGGGTCTTGCGGGCGAAATAGGCGATCTGGCGCGAGATCTGGCAGCCGATCATCGGCGGGTCGATGAAGCTCGCGTGGTTGGCCGCGAGCAGGAAGCCGCCGGTGCGCGGCAGATTTTCCAGCCCGACGACCTCGCCGCGGAAGAACATGTCGAACGTCACGCGCAGCAGGTAATGGCAGACGCCATACACCGGCTGCATGTCCACCTGCGGGAAGGCGGCGCTCATGCGGCGGCGAGGCGGACGGCGATCGGGGCGGCCAGGGTTTCGACGACCTGGGCGAGCGTGAGGTGAGTCGTGTCGACGGACGTCGCGCCGGCCGGGCAGGCGAGCGGCGCGGTCTTGCGCGAGCTGTCGAGGCGGTCGCGCTCGCGGATGGAGTCGTCGCCGCCTTCGCTCGCGCGCCGGCGGGCGCGTTCCTCGGGATCGGCGTGGAGGAAGAAGCGGAAGTCGGCGTTGGGGAAGATGACCGAGCCGATGTCGCGGCCTTCCATCACGACGCCGCGGAAACCGTGCGCGCGCGCGACGTCGGCCTGTCCGCGCTGGTAGGCGAGGAGGGCGGCGCGGACTTCGGGGATCGCGGCGAAGTGGGAGACGTGATCGTTGACCTGCCGGCTGCGGATTTCGGCATCGGGCACGAGGCGTCCGCCGATCTCGATCTGCGCGGAGCGGCCCTGGAGCCGCGTGCCGAGCGGGAGCTGCGCGAGGGCGGCGTGCACGGCGGGGAGATCGGACGGAGCGACGCCGCGGCGGAGCAGCTCGGCGGTGATGGCGCGATAAAACGAGCCGGTATCGACGTGCAGCAGGTGAAACCGCTCGCTCAGGGTCCGCGACGAGGAGGACTTGCCCGAAGCGGCACCGCCATCGATGGCGACGAGGATGAAGGGCAGGGAGGCCATCAGTCGGCCAACGATTTTTGGCGGACCGACTCCAGCAACTCAAAAAAGTGCGGGAAGGTCTTCGCGCAGCACGCGGGGTCCTTGATGCTGAGCCACGGCCGGCCGTCGCCGCGCAGGTCGTGCGAGCCGAGGATGCCGAAGCTCATCGCGAAGCGGTGGTCGCCGTAGGTCTCGATGATTTCGCCGGTGCGCAGCGGGCGCGGGGTGATGGTGAGGGCGTCGTCGGTCTCGACGACGTCCTGCCCGAGCTTGCGGAGTTCACGCGCCATGCCGGCGACGCGGTCCGTTTCCTGTTTCCGCGTGTGCGCGATGCCGCGGATCGTGGTCGGACCGGCGAGCAGCGGGGCGATCGCGGCGAGGGTGAGAAACGTGTCGGAAAACGAACTGAAGTCCTGGCTGACGCCGACGCGCGGCGAGCGGCCGGGCGTGAAACTGAAGGTGAGCCGGCCGCCGTCGGCCTGGCCTTGCAGGCCGGCGCGGTAGAGGACCTCGACGAATTGGGCGTCGCCCTGGAGGCCGGAGTGGAGGTCGGGCAAGGTGAGCGCGCCGCCGGTGACGAGCGGGAGGGCGACGAAGTAGCTGGCGGCGGTGGCGTCGGGCTCCACCGCGTAGGTCCCGCCGGGCAGCGAGTAGCGGGCGGTGTTGGGAACGGTGATGCTCGTATCGCTGCCTTCGACGATCGGCGGCTGGCCGAACTGCTGCATGAGTTTCGTCGTCATCCGGACGAACGGCCAGCGCACGCCGCCCTCGAGGGTGATGGTGACGGGAGCGCGCGCGAGCGGCGCGACCATGAGCAGAGCGGAGAGGAGCTGGCTGCTCTCGCGGGCGTCGAGGCGCACGGGACCGCCGGCGAGTCCGCTGGCGCGAATCTCGAACGGAAAGAAACCTTCCTCGCCGGTGCAGCGGATGTCGGCGCCGAGGGAGCGCAGGGCCTCGAGCAGCGGACGCATGGGGCGTTTGCGCATCTGGGGCACGCCATCGAGGCGGTAGGTGCCCGTGGGCGCGGCGGCACAGAGCGCGGTGAGAAAGCGGGCGGCGGTGCCGGCGAGGCCGACGAAGAGATCGGCGGAACCGGCGGCGAACGCGCCGGTTTGGCCGGAGACACGCACGGTGGCGGACTCGGCCGAGGCCTCGATCGCGAAGCCGAGCTGCCGCAGGGCCTCGGCCATCAGATGCGTGTCCTCGCTGAAAAGAGCGCCGGTGAGGGTGACGGGTTGGTCGCAGAGCGCGGCGAGGAGGAGGGCGCGGTTGGTGAGGCTCTTCGATCCGGGCAGGTCCACGGCGCCCCGCGCGGGGCGGGTGAACGGTGGCACGGGCAGGACGGCGGGCAGCGGCATGGGAAAACGTCGAGCGTCGCGCGGGGCGCTGCCGGCGCCAAGGAGTTTTATTGGCGCGCGGGGGCGCGGAAGCCCGGCGGAGGTTTTTGACCGCGGATGGCGCGGATGGCGCGACGAGTCGGGGCGTAAAGCCCCTCCCACCGCCCGACACAATCAGCGGCGGGACCAGGCGCGGAGCGAGGCGAGGAGGAAGTCCTCGAGGGCGGCGGATTCGTTGAGGTTCAGGCGGAGCAGGCCGACGGCGTGTTCGAGGCGGCCGATGGCGGCAATCAGCGTGCGGCGCGTGGGTTCGTCGCCGGCGGTGAGGCGCGGGAGCGCGAAGGTGCGCGTGGCCTGCTCGATCTCGGCGAAGAGGCGGGAGCGGAGGCCGTTGGCGATGCCGGTCTCGATGGCGACCTGCTCGTCGTCCTCGAGGTTCTCGGGCAGGTTGGCCTTCTGTTTTTTCCAGACCTCGGCCGTGGCGAAATCGAGGACGGCGCCGAAGCGGGCGACGAGGCCGTAGAGGGCGAAGACGTGATCGGCGACGGCGTGTTTGTCGGTGGCGACGCCGTCGGCGAGCCGGCCGAGCCAGGCCTGGTAATCGTCGAGCCACGGTTTCCAGCCGTCGGCGGCGACGGGGTTGCCGGCGCTGGGGAAGCGGAAGAGGAGAACGCGGCTGCGGATGGTGGGCAGCAGGGCGTAGGGGCGCGTCGTGAGCAGGAGCAGGGTGGTGTTGGCGGGCGGCTCCTCGAGCGTCTTGAGGAAGATGTTGGCCGCGGTGAGGTTCATGCGGTCGACCTCGTGGAGGATGGCGACCTTGCGCGGGGCGACGGCGGGCGAGACCTGGATTTTGCCGATCAGCTCGCGCGTGGCCTCGGCGGTGATCTGGCGCATCTTGCCGGCGGGGCGGAGGGCGAAGGCGTCGGGGTGCTGGTCGACGGGGAAGGTGGCCTTGGCGCGCTTGCCGGCCTCGCCGTTGAGCAGGCGGTCGGCGATGCCGGTGGCGACGGCGGCGAGGGTCTCGAGGTCGTCGCCGTGGAGCAGCAGGCTGTGCGAGAGCCGCTGGCGCGAGATCGCCTGCTCGATGACGGCGATGGCGGGCGTGCCCTCGAGGGCGGGCGGCCAGGGGTGCATCGGAAAAGGGCGAAAGTCGAAAGGCGGAAGGCGGAAACGCGGGGAGCGCCGGCGGGCGGGGCCGGGACGGAGCGCGCGGGCGGGGGCCGGTTACTTCAGGCGGGCCTGCACTTCGGCCCAGATTTTCTTCTCGATGGCGTCTTCGGACTTGGTGCCGTCGACGACGACAAAGCGCTCGGGCATGCCCTTGGCGAGGACGAGGTAGCCCTCGCGGACCTTTTTGTAGAAATCGACGTTCTCGCGCTCCATGCGGTCGGGGAGATCGGTGGCGCGGGTCTTGAGCCGGGCGAGGCTCACCTCGGTGGGCACGTCGATGACGACGGTGAGGTGGGGCATGACGTTGCCGACGGCGAAGTGATTGATCTGCGCGACCGGGTCGGCGGCGAGGTTGCGGGCGATTCCCTGATAGACGGTGGAGGAATCGAGGAAGCGGTCGCTGAGGACGATCGCGCCGCGCAGGAGGGCGGGCGCGATCACCTCGCGGACGAGCTGCGCGCGGGCCGCGGTGAAGAGCAGAAGCTCGGTCTCGGCGCACATCTCATCGCCCTTGGAATTGTGGACGATGATGTTGCGGATCTGTTCGCCGATCTCGGTGCCGCCGGGTTCCCGCGTGGTGATGACCTCGCGGTGGGTCTTCTGCAGGTGGGCGGCGAGGCGGGAAATCTGGGTGGATTTGCCCGAGCCTTCCGCGCCCTCGAAGGAGATGAGTTTCCCGGCGGCGTTCTGTTTCTGCGGCATGCGGCTAGGGTGGAGGGGTTAGCGCCAGTTGGCGAGGAACGTTTCCAAGGCTTGGAGGCTCGGACTTTCCCCGGTGCGCACGTAATGGCCGCTGGTCGAGACGCCGACGGTGAGGCAGCCCTCGGGGTCGAGGCCGAGGAGTTGGCCGACGGAGAAGCCGGTGTTGAAGTGGTCGCCGGCGCCGGTGGTGATGAGCGGCTTGGCGACGAACGGGCCGGGGACGAAGAAGGTGCCGGAGGCGTTGGCGCAGGCGGCGCACTTGGTGGGGTGCACGACGACGGTGTGGTAACCGAGCTTGGCGCGGATCTCCTGCGTCATCCGGCGGAGGCTGGCTTCGTCGTCGTGGCCGACGGAGGTGCCGAGGGCCTGGGCGACCTGCTGGGCTTCCTTGAGGTTGAGGCCGAGGGTGACGCGGCCGAATTGGTCGAAGGCCTTGATGGCTTCGAGGGCGCCGCGGAGATCCTCGACGGAGCGTTTCTCGGGGTCGGCGAGGTCGAAGAAAAAGGTGCGATCGGGATTGGCGGGGAGCTTGGGGAGGATCTCGGAGGTGAGCGCCTGGAAGATGGCGGTCATGTTGGGGATCATCGTCCAGTTGACGAGCGACACGAGGTGCGCGGCGGAGAGCTCCGCGTCGAGGGTGGCGCGGCCCATGACCTCGACGATGCGGTCGAGGGTGATCTCATCGAGGCAGCGCATCTGGCCGAGCATGATCTTGCCGTCGTCGCACTCGACCGCGGTGGTGAGGGCCGGGGCGGAGAGGGAGAAGGTGCGGGCCTTGGCGGCCATATCGGCGAAGACCGGATGGATGTTGGGGCGGCCGACGGCGCCGACGTAGGTGACGCGCGCGCCGGCGGCGAGGAGGGCGTTGGCCATGATCGGGCCGTTGCCGCCGAGTTTGTCGAGGCGCGGGTAGAGTTCGATATTGGTGCTCTTGCCGGCGGCGGCGACGATGCGCTGGCCGAACTCGGTCAGCGTGGAGATCGGCGTGAAGTTATCGCCGGCGCTGCGGCGCAGGCCGACCGGGGTGACGATGGTGTCGACGAAGCCGTCGAGACCGACGATGGCGCTGCGGGAACCGATTTGACCGCGGCGGGCCGCGAGTTGCTGGAGCGTGCGTTGGCGGAACATAGGGAAAGGAAACGAAAGGAAGCCCCGAGGAAGAATGGCGTGTGGACGTCCGCAAACAGATTCCGCGCCCGCGGCGGCGGGCGACGCGGGGGCGTCAGTCGCGCGCGTGGCGCAGCACGAACGCCAGCAGTTCCTCGCTCTCGAAGAAACCGGGCCAGAGGTTGTGGCCCTGGCCGGGCGGGACGATGAGCGTCATCGTGCCGCCGAGGGCGGCGTAGCGGTCGCGGAGGAGGCCGGAGTTGGCTTCGAGCGGGACGAGTTTGTCGATGTCCCCGTGGATGGCGAAGAGCGGCACGCGGGCGGCGGCGAGCGGGGCGAGGCGGTCGGGTGGATTGTGCTGCGGGAGCGAGGCGGCGAGTTGCTCGGGCGTGAGGCCGTAGGCGGGGGCGGCTTTGGCGAGGCCGGGGTAGCTGGCGAGATTGCAGACGGGGTAGATGCCGGCGAAGGCGGCGACGTTTTCCGGGTGGTCCGCGGCCCAGTTGAGCAGTTGGAGGCCGCCGCGGCTGCGACCGAGCAGGACCGGTTTCGCGCTGTAGCCGCGCGTGCGCACGAGATGGTCGTGCAACGCGGTGAACTGCGCGCGGCCGGCGGGACTGCCGTAGGATTCGCCGACGTCGATGCCGGCGAGGGCGATGCCGGCGGCGAGCAGGCGCTCGATCAGCCAGCGTTCCTCTTTGCCGGGGTAGGGCGGGAGCGTGGGGGCATACCAGACCCAGGGTTTGCCGCGCGCGGCGGGGGTGGGACGTGCGGCTGCGGGAGCGGGGATGAGAAACGCCGGGCGACCGGCGACGGTGAAGAGTTCGCCGGGGGCGGGGAGTGTCTTGGCGGGCGTCGCGGCGGTCGGGGCCGGGGTGGGTGTCGCGGTGGGAGCGGTGGCGGCGGCGAGCCTGCCGAGCAGGCCGGCGGCGCAGAGGAGGACGAGGACGACGCGCATGCGGAAGCGACGGGGGAGGGAAGATTGCTGCGTATCCGGAAAGGGCGGACGCAGGCCGGCGTCGGGCAACGGACGCCGGCGCGGTTTCAGCGCCGCGGCGCGGTGAGCGTGGCGATCAGGTAGGCCTCGACGGTGGGGTGCTTGATGCCGGGGGCGTCGGGGTAGACGAGCTCGCAGGCGACGCCGTTGGCGCGGCAGTGTTCCTGGAGTTTCACGCCGAAGTTGGCGGTGTGCGTCGGATCCTTCTGCGGTTGGCCGAGCGCGGGGGGGGCGGAGTAGGAGAGATAGACGGGCGGGTCGTCGCGCGAGACGAGGGCGTAGGGCGAGTATTCGGCGATCCACGGCAGGATGGTGGCGCGCTGGGCGAGGAAGTTGTCGAATTTGCCGAGGCCGAAGGCGTGGCCGCCGTAGGTGCTGTTGGGCGTCCACTCCTTCATCTGTTGCGGGTCGAGGGTGGTCTGGGCGCCGGTGACGGCGGCGGTGAGCAGGCGGGTGGACTCGCGGGCGACCGGATCGGTGCTGGTCGGATCGGCGAGGTCGGGGTGAAACGCGAGCCAGAGGGAGGTGCAGGCGCCGGCGGAGCCACCGCTGGCGGCGATGCGGGTCTTGTCGATGTTCCACTCGGCGGACTTGGCCCGGATGAACTGGAGGGCACGGGCGGCGTCGTGGAGCGGGCCCTTGACGGGCGGGGAGACTTGGTCGGCGGTGGCTTCGGCGATGAAGCGATATTCGACGGAGGCGACGGAGATGCCGGCCTTGAGCAGGGCGGGCAGCATGCCGGAGAGGCCGCTGAGGCGGCCGCCGCCCTGCCAGCCGCCGCCGTGGATGAAGAGGAGCAGGGGCGTGGGGGAGGCGGATTCGGCGCGCCAGAAATGGATGAGCTGTTTCGGGTGGGGGCCGTAGGCGACGTCGAAGTGCGTGGGATTGGGCAGCGGCGGCGTCGCGAGAATTTCGGCGGCTTCGGGGGCGGGGATGTCGCGGAGGAAGATATTGCGCCAGCGGATCTCGCCGCCGTGGGTCTGGAGCATGAACGGGCCGCGGGCGGGGAAGGGTTTTCCCTTTTCCCAGAAGTTCTCCATCGGGGCGCCTTCGACGACGAGGCGGGTGTTGAGCGTGACCCAGACGCGCGCGCCCACCTGGCGGATGCGGAGGCTGTTCCATTGGCCGAACGGTTTGTCGGCGCGCATGATCGGGTCGCGGCCGAGTGTGCGCGGTGAGTTGTTGAAGAGTCCGCCGGAGCCGAGGTGGGGGCGGCGGTCGGGTTTCTTCGGGTCGAAGACCTGGTGCCAGTCCCAGATCTGCACCTGCGGGTGGCCGCGGAGGTAGATGCCGCTGTCGGCCTTGGGCACGGTCTTGTATTCGATGAGCAGCTCGTAGTCGCCGAAGTCGGCGTCCGTGGTCGCGTAGGGGCCGGTGCCGTCGTTGACGAGTTCGCCGTTTTCGACGCGCCAGTGTTTCGGGAAGTCGGCGCGCATCTGGGCGAGCATGGCGTCGCGTTTCTCGCCGGTGAGTTTGGTGACGGAGTGCGGGTTGAGGCCGTGCCAGCCCGTGAGGTCGCGGCCGTTGAAGAGTGGGCGGAAGCCCGCGGGGGGCTTGGGCTCGGCGGCGGAGAGGGCGACGAGGGCGGTGAGGAGGAAGGACGCGCAGAGGCGGGTGCGGAGGAGCATGGGGAGAGCGAGGAGGCGAAAATCGGGGCGAGGTGGCGCGGGGGGCGTCAGGATGGATCGGATTTGTTCCGGTCGCGTTTGCGCCAGGCAAATGGGGCCCAGAGTTGGCCGAGGTAGCCGGAGGGCATCGGTTCGTGGATGCCGAAGTTCTCCGGCCAGCGGTCGCGGGGCATGTAATAGGTGCCGAAGAGAAGGTCCCAGACCGGGAGCAGGCCGGCGAAGTTCTTGTCCCACGCCGCGCGTTCGCGGGAGTGGTGCCAGCGGTGGAAGACGGGCGTGGCGATCACGGCGCGGAGCGGGCCGAAGTCCCAATTCACGTTCGCGTGCAGAAAGATCGCGTAGAAGGTGAGGACGGGGGCGGTGCTGAGCGTGACGACGGGATTGAAGCCGAGGAGCAGGAGTGGCGTGACCTGGGCGAATTTGTTCACGAGGTCGTTGACCGGGTGCACGCGCACGCTGCCGAGCCAGTCGAGATCCTCGGAGCTGTGGTGCACGGCGTGAAACGGCCACCATTTGCCGGTGTGAAACAGGCGGTGCGTCCAGTAGCCGATGAAGTCGGCGAGGAGGTAGATCTGGATGGTCTGGAGCCAGAGCGGCTGGCGGCTGATCGGGCCGAAGCCGCGGTATTCGCCGAGTTTGAACGTCTCGACCGGCACGATCTGCGCGAGCACGAGCACGGCGGCGGGCAGGATGACGACGAGGCGCGCGAGCGGCTTGGTGAGGACGATGGTGGCGAACCAGTAGACGACATCCGTCCCCCAGCCACGGCGGAGGATGGGCTGGGGCCGGCCGCGGGCGACGAGCCGCTCGACGACGAAGAAGACGACCGAGAGGACGGCAAAGGCGATGAAGGCGCGGACGATGGACTGGTCGAGCGACACGCGGACGGAAGACGGATGAGCGCGGAAATCAGAACTCGGTCTTCAGCGTGAAGGCGAGCGCGCGGGGCGCTTCGCGGTAGGCGCGGCGGTAGAAGACGACGCCGCTGACGTTGTCGACGTCGAGCTTGGTCGCGACGATCGTGCGGTCGTCGAGGACGTTGGTGATGTTGAGCTGGTAGGTGACGTTGACCGACTGCGTCCACAGGCCGGCGATCCCCTTGGTGCGATACTGGAGGAAGAAGTCGCCGAGGGAGCGGGCGTTGCCCCAGAGGTTGCGCTCGGTCTGCAGGTGGATGCCGGCGAGGTTGGCGCTCTGGTAGCGCCAGCCGCCGCCGACGGCGAGGCCCTTGAGTTTCCCGGTCGTGAACTGGTAGCGGGTGAAGAAATTGGCCTTGTGGGGGCGGTTGCCGTAGCCGCGCTCGTCGGTGAGCCGGCTTTCGGCGAGCAGCCGGTCCGACTCGGCGATGCGCTGCGCGACGGTGACGGCGCTGAAGGCCTGGGCCGCGGTGAGCAGCGGTTGATTGTAGATCGAGGGGCGGCCGGTGCGTTGGGTGTAGAGGGTATCGAGGCTCTTCCAGAGAGCGACGCGGTCGGCCCACCACGGCAGCGCTTCGAAGAAGGTGTTGGTGACGACACGGTCGGTGTGGGAGTAGGAGGCGCGGAGCGTCCAGTTGCGCGTGAGGTTGGCGATGGTCTCGAACTCGATGCCCTTGCTGACCTGATCGGAGAGGTAGGAGTCGGCGGAGCTGAGGTAGACGGACGTGAGCTCGCTGAGATTCCGGATGGGATCGTTGGCGCCGAAGGTCGTGAGGTTGGCCTGGCGGAAGTAGTAGTCGAACGACGTCATGACGTCGTTGTTGGGATTCACGAAGACCGGGGCGCCGCCCTGGATGCGCTCGCCGAGGCTTTTGGAGGCGTAGCGTTTGAGGGAGCCGCTGATGCGGTTTTCGAGGAAGCTGAAGGCGAGGCCGAAGTCGCGGCTGACGCCGCGGGTGGGCGGTGGCGTTTCGTCCTCGGGCAGCGAGGAGCGGTTGCGTTCCTGCAGGCCGACGCCGGTGGCGTAGTTGGCGACGAGCGAGAAGTTTTTCGTGAGGTGGAGGACGGCGCCGACGGATTTGCGCACGCCGGTCTGCTTGTCGGTGCTGAACCACGTGCGCTGCAGCGGCGTGAAGACGGCCTCGTCGGCCGCGGTGGCGAAGCGGAATTTGCCGTTGGCGGGATCGCGGAGCGTGCGTGGGCCGAGGGCGCGGATGGTGTCGTCGCGGATGCCGGCGGTGGTGACGAGCCGGCGGTCGAAAAACGCATTTTGCATCACGGCCATGAGCGTGTCGGTCGTTAGCTTGTCCTTGAAATCGAGGGCATTGGCGGGCGCCCAGTCGGTGGTGAGCCGGCCGATGGTGGAGAAGCCCGAGGTGAAGGACTCGAGGTTGGCGGGATTGCCGGGCTGGAAGCCGGACGTGTAGTCGGCGGCGGGGCCGGCGATGCGGAAGTAGCGGCGGCGGAAGACCTGGTTGGCGGCGTTTTCGGCGGCGGTGTTGTAGGGGCGGTTGGCCCAGACCTCGCGGCTGCGGAGGCGGTAATTGTTGTTCACGTTGCGCTCGGACATGACGGCGAGGCGGTGCTGGCCCCAGCGGCGGCCGAGATCGCGGTCGTAGGAGAAGGAAGCGCGGAGGGTTTCGTTGTCGTTGCCGCGCTGGAGGCGGAGGAAGTTCTGCTGCGCGTAGTAGTAGCCGTTGCCGTAAAAGAACGGATTCAGGCTGCCGTCGGGCAGGCGGTAGTTGAGGTCGGCGGCGAGCGTGGGCGTCTGGCCAAGCGTGGAGTCGCTGCGACGGTGGTTGAGGTTGTAGGCGAGCTCCATGAAGAGGTGCGGGAGCAGGCGGTGGTTGAAGATTGCGGTGAGGTTGTCGGTGCTCACGCCGGCGAACTCGCCCGCGCCGGACGGGGTGATGGAGCCGAAGCGGGCGTAGCTTTCGTCGGCGACGGGCTGGTCGGAGTTGAAATTGAACACGCTCGCGTTGGTGGAAAGTGTGATGCGGTTGACCGCGGACGTGGCGCCTTCCCAGAGCTGCGGGGCGACGCGCAGATCGGGGCCGTAGACGAGGACGGTGCGGTTGCTGACATTGCCGGTGCCGGAGGCGGCCGCGACGAGCGCGGTGCCGTTGGCGTTTTCGTAGCGCTCGAGGCTCGGGTTCCAGCGGATCTGCCCGGCGCGGAGGGCGGTGGCGAAGCGGGAGATGCCGTCGACGTGATTCCACTCGCGGCCCGAGACGCCCTCGTTGTGGTCGCGGGCGTAGGAAACGACGAGGCTGGTGTCGCGGGCGAACTGATATGTGCCGGCGACGGTCATGCCCTGGAAGTCCTGATACTGGTGGGGCTGGGCCGAGCCCTTGCGGTCGCGGGTGGCCATGACGCGGACGCCGAGCCGGTCGCGCAGGAGCGCGCGGTTCACGTCGAGGGCGACGCGTTTCGTGCTCTCGCTCGCAACCTTGAATTCGAAGACGTTGACGTTGCGCGTGGTGGACGGTTGGCGGGTGCGGAAGTTGAGCACGCCGCCGGGCGCGCCGGTGCCGAAGAGGATGGCGTTGGGGCCGCGGGTGGCGGCGACGCGTTCGACGTTGTAGGTGTTGGATTCGACCGCGGTCTGGAAGCCGTTGATCGAGTAGCCGCCGGTGAGGCCGCGGGAGCGGTATTGGAGGCCCTGGTCGCCGAACATGTTTACCTGCGCGCCGGCGCCGCCGGGATCGGCGTCGCCCTTGTTGAGCTCGGCGCCGATGTCGTAGCGCAGGATTTCCTCCATCGTGGTTGCGCCGATGTCGTCGAGGAAGTCGCGCGTGAACACGCTGATGGCGGCGGGCGTATCGCGGAGCGCGGTGTTGAGGCGGCTGCCGTCGAGGGTGTTGGTGGCGGCGTAGCCGGTCTCGGTCTGCGTGCTGACGACGAAAGGCGAGAGCGTGATGGGATCCGCGCGCTCGGGCAGCGGGGCCGGGGTGGGGGCGGTGGCGGCGGCGAGCAGGGCAGGGCCGAGCAGGGCGAGGACGGCGGGCAACGCACGGGCCGGCCGCGGAGCGGAGCGGAAATTCATGGCGGTGGGGTTTGCGCCGGCGGCGGGAGCCGCCCGGGGGAGGGGGAGCGCGGGTTGAGCGTGGCGCGGTGCGACGTGCGGTCGAGGGGAAATCGGGCGGCGCGGCACGCGGCGCGGAATTTCCGTTGAAGGTGCCGTGCAAACCGGCCAACTCTTCGCGCATCGCGTCGCGCCGGCGGGCGGAGGAGCGGACCACGAACGCTGGGCTCGGGCCTCTGTGTTTCCGGCGACGCCACGCGGGACTCCCTTCATGTTGCAGCTGTCACTGTCTCCCTTCCTCGCGGCGAACATCATCGAGATCTTCGAGCGCTGCGGGCCTGTCGATAAAACCATCGTGATCGGGCTGGCGTTGTTCAGCCTGGTGGCGTGGACGGTGATGTTCGGAAAGCATTTCGAACTGAAGCGGCTGCGGCTGCTGAACCAGAGCTTCGAGGCCCACCTGCGGGACCAGCGCACGCTGCTCGACCTGCCGGAGTCATATCGTGAGCGGCGCGTGATTCCCTACGGCGATCTGTTCGCGGACGCGGTGGAGAGCTACATCCGCGCGGCGACGATCACGGCGGACCGGGGGCCGACGACGGGCCGCGCGCGGCTGGAGCACGCCGAGAATGCGCTGCAGCGCGCGGTGGCGCGGCAGACGCTGCGTTACGAGTCCGGCATGATCTTTCTGGCCTCGATCGTGTCGGGCGCGCCGTTCATCGGCCTGCTCGGCACGGTGTGGGGCGTGATGGAGGCGTTCAGCGCGGTGGCGTCGCAGCAGTCGGCGGGCATCCAGCAGCTGGCGCCGGGTGTGTCGGGCGCGATGCTGGCGACGTTTGCCGGCCTCGTGGTGGCGATCCCGTCGGTATTCGGCTACAACCTGCTGCTCGGTCAGACGCGCCGGATGACCACGGAGCTGGAAAACTACGCGAGCTCGCTCGCGGACCGGATCGAACTCGAGACGGTGGACTGAGGTCGAAAGACCACGCGCCATGGCCCGCACCTTCCGTCGTCACCGCTCCGCGCATGCGATTGCGGACTTGAACGTCACGAACCTGATCGATCTCGGGTTCATCCTGCTCGTGATCTTCATGATCGCGACGCCGTTGATCCAGAACGAGCAGACCGTGCCGGTGAACCTGCCCAAGGTCACCGCGGTGCCGCAGCAGAAAGCGGATCGCGACGATCGCTTCGTGGTCGTGGGCGTGGACGCGAACGGACGTTTTTATGTCGGGGAGAAGTCGACGGCGGTGCCGCTTTCGGAGCTGCAGAGCCGGCTCCGCGCGCATGCCGGCGAGGCGAAGCCGCCGGTGATCCGGCTGCGCGGGGACATGAAGGTGCATTACCAGAAAGTCGCGGAGCTGATCGCCGAAGTGCAGAAGGCGGGGCTCACGCGGGTGACCTTCGACTTCGACAGCCTGCAATAAGCGCGGCCGAGTTTCCCTCCGGTCCGAACGATGAGCAGCACGACGATCTCGCCCAATTCCCCGACGGCCTGGGGCTTGTCGCTGTCGCTGCACGCGCTCGCGATCGGACTGATCGCGATCTTTGCCTACACGGCGAAGCTGACGGAGGAGAAGCCGCCGCGGATCATCGAGCTCGTGGCGGGGCCCGGTGACGACTACGGCGCGAAGGAGGCGCCGGCGCTCGGGACCGAGGCGGGCGTGAAACTGGATTTATCGAAACTGGCGCCGGCCCCCATGCCGACTCCGCCCGCGCCGACCCCGCCGGCGCCCACGCCGCCACGCGTGGTGGACCGCACGCCCGAGGTCGCACCGACGCCGAAGACGCCGCCCAAGACCGAGGCGAAAACGCCGCCGAAGACCAAGGAGCCGGATCCGACGAAGGACATCGCGAAGGAACTGAAGAACAACGTGCGCAGCGCGGACCGTTGGGCGCGCAAGGAGGCGGCGGTGGAGCGGAAGAAGGAAGAAGCGCGCGTGGCGAAGATCACGAAAGAGCAGTTCGACAAGATGAACGCCGGCAAGGTCTCGAGTGCGACGGCGCCGAAAGGCACCGCGCCCAAGGTGGCGAAGATCGACGCGAAAGGCATCGCGCAGGGCGTGCTGGGCGGTTCGGCCGACAGCAAGACGGGCGCCGGCGGCAAGGCCCTCAAGCGGGAGGACGGCTCGGTGCTGGAACTTTACGACGCGGAGCTGCTGCTGAAACTGCGGAAGGCGTTCGAGGAGGATCGGCCGCCGGGGTTGAGCGATGCGCTCAAGGTGACGATCGCGGTGCGGAGCAATCCGGATGGATCGTTGACGGGGGCGAAGGTGGTCGAGCCCTCGGGCAATCCGGAGTTCGACCGCGCGGTGCTCGATGCGTTGCGCCGCGTGAAGATGCCGGCGCGGCCGGACAAGAAGGCGGATTATCTGTCGTTTGTGTTTACGATGCGGGAGGGGTGAGCGTGATCGCGTTGGGCGGGGCGACGCTCGTCGCAAAAAACTCCTTGCGTTCGGCGGCGGAAACGGAATTTTTCGCCCCTCGCTTCGGCGAATGGGCTCTTAGCTCAGTTGGTAGAGCGCCTCAATGGCATTGAGGAGGTCAGCGGTTCGAACCCGCTAGGGTCCACCAATTTCCCCGGTCGTCACCGACCGGGGTTTTTGTTTTCCGCCCCGGGAGGGCTCAGCGGGCCAGCACGGGCGGCTCCTCGCGGGGCGGGTGGGCGGCGTAGAGTTGCGCGAGCATGGCGCGCCAGTGGGCGTCCTCGAGTTCGCGGCGGCGGGTGGCACGGTATTCGAGTTCGCCGGCGACCACGATGAAGGCGAAGAGGATGGCGGTGAGCGGCGCGGCCCAGACGAAAAGGGCGAAGAGTGCGGCGAGGCCGCCGAGGACTTTGCCGACGGTCGCGGCGGCGAAGGTGGCGCGGAGGTAGGGCAGTTGCGTGGCGAGCAGGGCGCGCAGGATCCGGCCGCCGTCCATCGGAAACGCGGGCACGAGGTTGAAGCAGCCCATGAGGAGATTCCAGTGGAGCACCAGCTGACCGAAACCTTCCCAAGTCGCGGGGTAGTAGGGGAAGCTGATGAGTTTCCAGCCGGCGGGGACGTCGATCGCGAGGCTGAGCAGGGCCGCGATGGCGAAGTTCACGGCCGGGCCGGCGACGGTGATGAGCAACTCGCGCGACGGCTGGCGGGGGATGTTGTCGAATTCGGCCATGCCGCCGATCGGCATCAGCAGGATGCGGCGGACCTGGACGCCGAAGGCCATCGCGGTGAACGAGTGGCCGAACTCGTGCAGGACGACGCAGGCGAAGAGGACGAGGATCGTGCCGACGTTGACCAGCATGCCCACCCAGCCGCCGCCGATGAGTTCATCGGGGTTCTCGGGGTCCGGGTAGGGCTGGGTGCCTTCCCAGCCGACGAACGCCAGCAGGAGGAAGAACGAGAAATGCACCGCGAGCTGGATGCCGCGGACGCGGAAAAGATTAAGCGACCAGCCGAGCACGGAATGGGAGAGTGGACGGGACGGTGAACGGGAAAGACACGGTGAGCGTGAGGGGAAGGGGAGACGGAAAGGGCGGGCGGTCAAAGGGGATTCGCGGTTCGGTGCGCCGGGCGTGCGTCCCCGCGGGTGCGGGCACGGATGCGGGCTTCACTTTCGCGTTCACCTTCCCTTTCACTGTCGGGATGCCCGACACCGCCAAATCGCCGACGATCCTGGTCATCGATGACGATGCCGAGATCCGCTATTCGTTGTCCCGGGTGCTTTCCTCCCGGAACTACACCGTGGTGGAGGCCCCGAGCGGCGAGCAGGGGATCGCGTTGGTGAAGAAAGGGCCGCTGCCCGACCTGATCTTTCTCGATGTGCGGATGGGCGGGATGAGCGGGATCGAGGCGCTGCAGCACATCCGCTCGGCGAGTCCGAAGCAGCTGGTGGTGCTGATGACGGCCTTTGGCACGGCGCAGACGGCGATCGAGGCGATGAAGTATGGTGCCTTCGATTACGTGATGAAGCCCTTCGATCCGGCGAAGGTGCTGACGCTCGCGCAGAATGCGCTCAAGGCCCACGCCGACCTGCGCGCGGTGAGCGACTACAAGCCGACCATCAACGCCGACGACTACCGCGAGGGCATCGTGGGCAGCTCGCCGGTGATGCAGGATGTCTTCAAGGTGGTCGGGCAGGTGACGGCGAGCGACGTGACCGTGATGATCACGGGCGAGAGTGGCACGGGCAAGGAACTCGTCGCGCGCTCGATCTGGAAACACAGCCACCGCTCGGCCAAGCCGTTCATCGCGGTGAACTGCGCCGCGATTCCCGACAACCTGATCGAGAGCGAGCTCTTCGGTCACGAGAAGGGATCCTTCACCGGCGCGACCGGACAGCGGCTGGGCAAATTCGAGCTGTGCGACGGCGGCACGATCTTTCTCGACGAGATCGGCGACATGGCGCTCGCGACGCAGACGAAGATTCTGCGTGTGCTGCAGCAGGGTGAGATCCAGCGCGTGGGCGGCACGGAGACGATCCGGGTCGATGTGCGCATCCTCGCGGCGACGAACAAGGACCTCGAGGCGATGGTGAAGGCGAAGACCTTCCGCGAGGACCTCTACTACCGGCTCAACGTGGTGCGGATCAAGATGCCGCCCCTGCGCGAGCGGCCGGAGGACATCCCGCAGATCGTGGATTTCTGCCTGCAGAACCTGGTGAAGCAGAAGAAAACGCGCGTCTCGAAGGTGTCACCCGAGGCGATGGCGGTGCTCGTGCGGCACACGTGGCCGGGCAACGTGCGCGAACTGGAGAACATGGTTTATCGCAGCGCGGTCATCGCGCAGGGCGACGCGATCCTGATCAAGGATCTGCCGCAGGAGATCCGCGGCGAAGGCCCGATGGAGCCCGCGGCGGCCGCGGCCCCGGCTCCGGCGGCGCCGGTGGAGGAGAGCCCGCCGGCGGCGCCCGTGGTGGAAACGCCGGTGGCGAAGGCCGCGCCGGCCCTCGGGCTGGGCGAGGCGTTCGACGTCGTGTTCGCGCAGCTCGCGGCGGGCGATGAGCCGATGCTGCCCCGCGTGGAGCGCGAACTGATCGCGCGGGCGCTGGCGGCGGAAGCGGGTGACGAGGTGCGGGCGGCGAAGCGCCTCGGGCTCACGCGGGCGGCGTTGCAGAAGCGCGTGAAGGAGGCCTGAGTTTCCCGGCGCCGGAGCGTCACGTTTGCCCGGCTGGAGCGTCGCGCCGGCCACACGAATTTCCCTATGCAAAAACTCCTCGTTTTCGTCGTGGCGCTGCTGGTGGCGGCGCCCGCGTGGGCCGCGGAAAAGGCGGCCAAGCCGGCGCCGATCAAGGCGCTGCTGATCACCGGCGGAGGTTTTCACGATTACGGCGCGCAGACGAAGACCCTGTGGGAGGGCCTGCAGAAGCGCGTGCATGTGGACCTCACCGTCGTGCTCGAAGGCATGGTGCGGGAGCACAAGCACAGCAGCTACGCGAAGGACGATTGGGCGAAGGGCTACGACGTCATCATCCACAACGAGTGCTTCGGCATGGTGGCGGACAAGGCGTTCGTCGAACGCGTCGCGGCGCCGCACAAGGCCGGCGTGCCCGCGGTGATCCTGCACGCCTCGGTGCACAGCTACCGTAATGCTCCGACGGATGCGTGGCGCGAGGTCATCGGTATCAAGTCGATGAGCCACGAGAACCGGCGGGACCTGACGATCCAGGTGCTTGATGCGAACCATCCGGTGATGCGGGGCTTTCCGGACGGCTGGGTGACGAAGATGGACGAGCTCTACAAGGTGGAGCAGACGTGGCCGGGCGTCGTGCCGCTGGCGAAATCCTACGGTCAGGAAACGAAGAAGGAGCACCCGGTGATCTGGGTGAACACGATCGGCAAGGCGCGGATTTTCACGACGACGCTCGGCCATTTCGACGCCACGGTGGCGACGAGCGAGTATCTCGATCTCGTCGCGCGCGGGCTGCTCTGGACGCTCGGGAAACTCGGTGAGGACGGTAAGCCGTTGCCGGGTTACGCGGCGGGCGGGAAGTAAGTCCCCGGCGGTGCGCACCTTCTTTCTCGCGTCGGGCAACGCGCACAAGGCGGCCGAGCTGCAGCGGCTCGCGGCGGCGTCGCAGTTGCCCGTCACGATCCGTTCCGCGAAGGACGTCGGCGGCATGCCGCCGGTCGATGAGGACACGGGGACGTTCATCGGCAACGCGCGCAAGAAGGCGCTGGCGTTGCGCGCGCGGCTGCCGGCTGAGGCGTGGGCGCTGGCGGACGACAGCGGCGTGTGCGTCGATGCGTTGGGCGGCGAGCCGGGCGTGGAGTCGGCGTATTACGCGGGGCCGCAGGGGGACGCGGCGGCAAACCTGAGGAAACTCACCGACGTGATGCGCGGCGTGCCGGAGGCGCAGCGCGGGGCGCGTTTTTACTGCGTGCTCGTGGCGGTCGGGCCGGCGGGCGAGGAGCTGATCTGCGAAGGGGCGTGCGAGGGGCAGCTGCTGCACGAGCCGCGCGGCGGGGCGGGCTTCGGCTACGATCCGCTGTTCGTGCCGGAAGGATTCACGCAGAGCTACGCGGAGTTGGGCGACGAGGTGAAGAACCGGATCAGTCACCGCGCGCGGGCGTTTGCGCGGCTGGCGGAGTGGGTGCGGGGGACGGGGGAAAGTTGAAGGGTGAAAGTTGAAAGACCGGGCGTTTGGGGCGGATGAAGGGAAGTGGATAGTCGAGGGGGCGAGATGAGTGACTGAGGTGGAGGGGCGGTCAGGCGTGCGGCGGTTGTTTGCGGGCTTCCTGGGCGTAGATGACGGCGGCTTCGGCGCGGCGGGAGACGTGGAGTTTCTCGAAGACGGTGCTGAGGTAATTTTTCACGGTCTTCTCGGTCAGGCCGAGGTTGGCGCCGACTTCCTTGTTGGTGCAGCCTTCGGCGATGAGGGCGAGGACGCGGCGCTCCTGCGGGGAGAGGGAGGCGAAGGCGTCGCGGGCATTGCCGCCCCCGGTCTTGACCAGCTGCATCACGCGGGCGGTCACGGCGGGATCGAGGATCGACTTGCCGGCGGCGACCTCGCGGATCGCCTGCACGAGGCCGCGGCCGTCGACTTCCTTGAGCAGGTAACCGTGCGCGCCGGCGCGGATCGCTTCGTCGACGATCGTCTCGTCGATGACCGACGTGAGGATGAGCACGCGCGTGTCGGGCTGGCGCTTGAGAATCTGGCGGCAGGCGTCGACGCCGCTGCCGTCCGGGAGGCGGATATCGAGCAGCAGGACGTCGGGGGTGGCGGCGGCGCACAGTTCGAGGGCGCGTGCGACGCCGGCGGCTTCGCCCACGACCTCGAAGTCGGGCTCGAGGCCGAGGAGCGCGCGCAGGCCCATGCGGACGACTTCGCTGTCGTCGACGATCGCGAGGCGGATGCGGGGAGTCTGCGGGTTCATACGGGAGCCGTGGGGGAGATGGGGAGCGTGGCGACGACGCGGGCGCCTTCGCCCGGGGAACTGGTGATGCGCAGCGTGGCGCCGATGCCGGCGGCGCGGGCGTGCATGTTGCCGAGGCCGTGGCCGCCGTCGCGGCGCGCGGAGGCGTCGAAGCCGACGCCGTTGTCCTGCACGAGCAGGCAGACCTCGCGATCGCTCTGGTGGACGCGGAGGGTGACGAGCGAGGCGCCGCCGTGGCGGAGGGCGTTGCTCACGGCTTCGCGGGCGATCTGGAGCGCCTGCACGCTCTGGTCGGGGTTGAGCAGGGCGGCGGCCGTGTCGTCGATGCGGACATCGAAGCGGGTGTCGCGGCCGGCCTGCAGTTCGGCGAGGAGGGCTTCGAGGGCCTGCGAGAAACCGGCGCGGCGGAGGTTTTCGGGCGCGAGGCCGGTGATGTAGGCGCGGACATCGCGGATGGTCCCGTTGATGGCGGCGCGGGACTGTTCGAGGCGGCGGTTGGCTTCGTCGGGATTGGACGCGACGAGGGCGCGGACGGATTCGAGCGTGAGGCCGACGGCGTAGAGGGACTGGATGATGCCGTCGTGGAGATCGCGGCCGAGGCGGATCTTTTCCTGGAGCGAGTCGGCGAGGAGGCGCTGTTTGAGTTGCACATCCTCCTCGGCGCGGCGGCGGACATCGCGTTCGCGGGAAAGTTCGGCGCCCTGGGCGGCGGAGGATTGGGCGAGCCGGGTGAGGGCGCTCATCTCGTGCTGGGCGGCGGTGAACGGCGGCTTCGAGACCGGGGCGGCGGGGGGGCGCGAGAGCAGCGCGATGGCGAGGGCGAACGCGAGCGTGAAGGCGACGACGCCGAGGACGAGGGCGATGCGTTGGGAGAAATGGGCGAGGCGCGCCAGCATGGGGGACGCGTGGGCGGTGCCGGCGGGGACGGCCGCGGCTTCGGCGGTCGCGGCGCGCTCGGGGGCGGCGTTGCCGGAGACGGGATCGACGCGGCCGCGCGACCAGATGGAGGCGGCGAGAATCGCGAGCAACGCGGCGAGCACGACGAGCAGCGCTGTGGCGAGAAATCGGGGCAGCGGGTTCATCGAGCGAGGCAGGCGCGAGGCTGCGCGTGGGCGCAGGGGCGTCAAACTTTGGCGTGGTGCTGTGCGGGTCGATGCCGGGCGGAGGCCGGCTTGTTTTTCCCGCTGAGGCGGCGGGGCAGGAGCGGAATCCGAAGCCCCGGAGTTTCGTTCGGCGGTTCGGCTCCGAACTCCGGACTCCGCGCGGCCGCCTCGAGCCGGCGCGGAGCCGATGGCGGTGATGGACATTTAGAGGGGCGCGCGTTTTGTTGGCCGGCTTGTCATGAAGTCCTTCTACATCACGACCGCCATCGACTACGTGAACGGTTCGCCACACCTGGGCCATGCCTACGAAAAGGTGCTGACGGACGTCATTTCCCGTTTTCGGCGGCAGATGGGGGACAAGGTCCACTTCCTGACCGGCACCGACGAGCATGGGCAGAAGGTGCAGGCGAGCGCGCGCAAGCAGGGGGTGGCGGCGCAGGAGTATGTGGACAAGACCTCGGCGGAATTCCGCGCGCTCTACGACCGGCTCGATGTTTCCTACGACGACTTCATCCGCACGACGGACGCGCGGCACAAGCAGGTCGTGCGGCAGGTGCTGCAGAAACTCTACGACAGCGGTGAGATCTACCAGGCGGAGTATCGCGGCTTCTACAGCACGCGGCAGGAGCAGTTTTTGCAGGAGAAGGACCGGCTGCCGGATGGCGCCTGGCCGGAGATCTTCGGCGAGGTCACGGAGATCGTGGAGAAGAACTATTTCTTCCGGCTGAAGAAGTATCAGGACTGGCTCATCGACTACCTGAAGACGCATGAGGACTTCATCTTTCCGAAATACCGGCACAAGCAGGTGCTGGAGTTCCTGAAGGAGCCGCTGAACGACCTGTGCATCTCGCGGCCGAAGGAGCGCCTCGAGTGGGGCATCGCGCTGCCGTTCGACGAGAACTACGTGACGTATGTGTGGTTCGACGCGCTGCTGAACTACTACTCGGCCGTGGCGGACAAGGGGCTGTGGCCGGCGGATTTCAACGTGATCGGCAAGGACATCCTGGTGCCGCCGCACGCGGTTTACTGGCCGATCATGCTGCATGCGTTCGGGCTGCCGCCGCCGAAGGCGCTGCTGGTGCACGGCTGGTGGCTGCAGAGCGGCGCGAAGATGTCGAAGAGCACGGGCGAGGCGGTGAGTCCGCTGGCGCTCGTGGATCAGTTCGGCGTGGACGCCTTCCGTTACTTCCTGATCCGGGAGATGAACGTCGGCCAGGACAGCGAGTTCACGGTCGAGCAGTTCCTCGTGCGCTACAACAGCGAGCTCGCGAACAACCTCGGCAACCTCGTGAACCGCACGCTCAACATGACCACGCGTTTCGCGGGCGGCGTGCTGCCGGCGGCGGAGCCGGGGGCGTCGACCGACGGCCTCGAGGCGGAGCTGCAGGCGGGGTGGGCGAAGACGGGCCCGGAGATCGTGAGCCTCGGCGAAGGCTTCCAGTTCCACACGGCGCTGGAGCGGACGATGGCGTTCCTCACGGCGACCAACGCCTACATCGACAAACGGGCGCCGTGGAAGCTGGGCAAATCCACCGAAGCCAAGGATCAGGCGCTGCTGCGCACGACGCTGGCCACGATCGCGGAGGCGACGCGGCTGGCGGCGTCGGCGATGCAGCACGTGACGCCGACGAGCACGAAAAAGATCCAGGCTGCGCTCGGCTACACGCCGGCGGCGACGTGGCGCGACGATCTGGTGTGGGGCGGCAAGCTGACGGGCGCGAAAGTCGCGGAGGCGCTCGTGCTCTTCCCGCGGCCGGAGAAGAAGCCCGCGGAAAAAGCGTAGGCGCGAGGCCCGGGGATTTCCGTCCGGCCCATGGTCATCCTGCCGATCCATCCCGCCGCGAACGCCTCGCCGGAGGCGTTGCGGCGGTTTCTCGCGGAGTGCCGCGAGGCGGCGCGGCGCGACGCGCACCCGAAGCTGGTGAGCATCTCGCTGGTGGTGGAGGCGCTGGATCCGCTCGCGGTGCTGGAGTCGATCTTCGAGCCGGGCCAGCCGCACTTCTACGCGGAGCGGCCGGCGGCGCAGACGGCGATCGCGGGCGCCGAAGTGGCGCTCGCGTGCGAAGCGGCGGGGCCGGGGCGTTTCGCGACGGTGCAGGCGTGGTGGGAGGACGTGCTGCGGCACACGATCGCGGTGGGCGATTTCGAGGCCGCATTCGGCGGGCCGCATGCGTTTGCGGCGTTTGCGTTTCACGATGCGGTGGAGCCGGGCGAGCCGTTTGCGGCGGCGCAGGCCTTCGTGCCGCGCTGGCAGGTGGCGCTGGCGGGGGCGACGACGACGGCGGTCGCGAATCTCGTGGTCACGCCCGAGGCGGAGCTGGACGCGCTGGCGGAGCGCGTGTGGCGCGCGCACCGGAAGTTCCGGGGCTTCGGATTCGGTGACGCGCCGGCCAGCGGGGACGCGGCGCCGGCGGGCCGGCCGATCTTCGAGGCCCGGGAGGCGGGCGATTACCGCGGGGCGGTGGAGCGGGCGTTGGCGCGCATCGCGGCCGGGGAGTTCCGGAAGATCGTGCTCGCGCGGGCGCAGGACGTCAGCGCGGACCGGGCGCTGCATCCGTTGACGATGCTGAACGGGCTGCGGCAGCGTTTTCCCGACTGTTATGCGTTCTCGTTCGCGCAGGGCCGGGGGCCGAGCTTCATCGGCGCGACGCCGGAGCGGCTGGCGCGGGTGAGCAAGGGCACGCTCGAGACGGAGGCGCTGGCGGGGACGAGCCGGCGCGGGGCGTCGGCGAGCGAGGACGCGGCGCTGGCGGCGGCGTTGCTGCGCAGCGAAAAGGACCGGCGCGAACACGGCCAGGTGCTCGAGGATATCGTCGCGCGGCTCGCGCCGCTCGGCGTGGTCCCGGAGGTGCCGGGGGCGCCGCAAATCCGGCGGCTGGCGAACGTGCAGCACCTGCATACGCCGGTGACGGCGGCGCTGCCGGAGACGGTGAAGCTGCTCGATGCGATCGCGGCGCTGCATCCGACGCCGGCAGTGGGCGGCAGTCCGCGGGAGGCGGCGGTGGCGCGGATCCGGGAATTGGAGGGATTTCCCCGCGGGCTCTACGCGGGCGCGCTCGGCTGGCTCAACGCGCGCGGGGGCGGCGAGTTTTTCGTCGGCATCCGCTCGGCCTTGGTCGAAGGCGCGCGGGCGCGCGTGTATGCGGGCGCGGGCATCGTCGAAGGTTCGGCGCCGGACAAGGAGTTTGCCGAGACGGAGTTGAAGTTCAGGGCGATGATCGATGCGTTGGGGGGCTGAGGCACCGGAAAGGAACCATCGATGAACACGGAGATACTCGGACGGATCAGGTGGGTGGGCCGGCTGGCGATGTTCGTGGCGGGGGTGACGACCGCGCCGGCGCGTGAGGCGAAGACGCATCCGTTGGTGTGGGAGGCGACGACGGTGACGCATCAGGCCAAGGCGGGGGAGGAGGCGGTGGACATGGTGTTTGCGGTGACGAACAGATCGGACGCCCGGGTGGAGATTCTGGACCTGCAGCCCTCGTGCGGGTGCACGCTCGCGGAGATGCCGGCGCGGCCGTGGGTGCTGGAGCCGGGGGCGCGGGGATCGTTTCGCGCGACGGTGGATTTCAAGGGCAAGGAGGGCGTGTTCACGAAGACGATCCAGGCGATCAGCCGGCCGGGCCCGCAGGTGCTGACGCTCCGGGTGGAGATTCCGGACACGGAGGAAACGCGGCGGCGGCGGAACCAGATGCTGGCGCAGGTGGACCGGCAGGCGGTGTTTCGCGGGGACTGTGCGGCGTGTCACGCGACGCCGACGGTGGGCAAGCTGGGCGGCGAACTCTTCATCGCGGCGTGCGGCATCTGCCACACGGCGCCGCACCGTGCGAGCATGGTGCCGGATCTCGCGATCGCGCGTGAGCCGCGGAGCGAGGCGTGGTGGCGGCAGTGGATCAGCGAAGGCAAGGCGGGCACGTTGATGCCGGGCTTTGCGGCGGCGCACGGCGGACCGTTGACGCCGGAGCAGATCGAGTCGCTGATCGCGTATGCGCTGAAGCATCTGCCCACGCAGCCCGGCGCGAACTGACCTTTTCCGCCCGTGCCGCATCTCGATCCCCGCAACCGCAACACCCTCTGGGCCAGCGTGCTCGTCGAAACCCTGGTGCGCGCCGGCGTGCGGCAGGCCGTGGTGTCGCCGGGCTCGCGTTCGACGCCGCTCACGCTGGCGCTCGCGGCGAATCCGGAGGTGGAGGCGATTCCGGTGCTCGACGAGCGTTCGGCGGCGTTTTTCGCGCTCGGGCTGGCGAAGCAGCGGCTGACGCCGACGGTCCTCGTGTGCACGAGCGGGACGGCGGCGGCGAACTACTTCCCGGCGGTGATCGAGGCGGCCACGAGCGGGGTGCCGCTGGTGCTGCTGACGGCGGACCGGCCGCCGGAGCTGCGCGATTGCGCGTCGGGCCAGACGATCGACCAGCTGAAGTTGTTCGGCGGATACGTGACCTTCTTCCACGAGTTCGGGCTGCCGGCGGCGACGCCGCTGGCGCTGCGTTACCTGCGGCAGACGGTGTTGCAGGCGGTGGGGCGCGCGCGCGGCCCGGTGCCGGGAGCGGTGCACCTCAATGTGCCGTTCCGCGATCCGCTGCCGCCGATCGTGGATCCAGCGGTCGCGCCGGTGGCGCAGGGGATCGACTGGGAGCAGTTTTTTGCCGCGACCGAGCCGTCGCCGGCCGGCGTGCCGGCGGGCGTGGAGCTGCCGCTGCGGCCGGAGGTGCACGGCATCATCGTGGTGGGACCGGCGCAGCCGGGAGATCCGACGGAGTTTGTCGCGAGCGTGGGCGAGATCGCGCGGCGGCTGGACTGGCCGGTGCTGACGGACGGGCTGTCGCCGTTGCGGAATCACGCGAGCCACGTGCCGCACCTCGTGACGGCGTATGATGCGATCCTGCGGAATGCGCCGGCGGCGGAGCGGCTGAAGCCCGAGGTGGTGCTCTGCCTCGGCGGCTGGCCGACGAGCAAGGTGCTGCGCGCGTGGCTGGAGAAGAGCGATGCGCCGACGTGGCTGGTGAGCACGCGGCCGGACAACCGCGATGCGCTGCACGGGCGGACGCGGCAGGTGACGGTCGACGTCGCGGCGCTGGCGGCGCTGCTGCCGGAGGCGCTCGACGAGAACGGCTATCGCAAGATGTGGGACCGCTACGAGGAGCGGGCGGCGGCGGCACGGGCGACGCGGCTCGAGGCGACGCCGGGGATGTTTGAAGGCCGTGCGGTGGCGTTGCTGGCGCAGCACCTGCCGGCAGAGACGACGCTCTACGTGGCCAATTCGATGCCGGTGCGCGACGTGGAGTATTTCTGGCCGGCGAACGACCGCCGCGTGCGGCCGCTGGTGAACCGCGGGGCCAACGGCATCGACGGCACGCTCTCGACCGCGCTGGGCGTGGCGCACCACGGGACGCCGACCGTGCTGCTGACGGGGGATCTGGCGCTGCTGCACGACGCGAACGGATTTCTCACGCGGCCGAAGTTCCAGGGCTCGCTCACGATCGTGCTGATCAACAACCGGGGCGGCGGCATCTTCGAGCATTTGCCGGTGGCGCAGTTCGACCCGCCCTTCGAGGAGTTTTTCGCGACGCCGCAGGACGTGGACCTGGCGCAGCTGTGCGCGGCGCACGGCGTGGCGCACACGCTGGTGCGCGATTGGGCGCAATTCGTCGCCCTGGTGGCGACGCTGCCGGAGGCGGGCATCCGCGTGCTGGAGGTGCGCACGGACCGGAAAAAAGATGCGGCCACGCGCAAGGCGCTGCTGGCCGAGGTGGCGGCGGCGACGGCGGCGGGGTGAGCGCGGAGCGCGGGAGGAATTTCGATGAAGGTCTATTTCATGGGCGTGTGCGGGACGGCGATGGGCAACGCGGCGCTGCTGGCGCGGGCGGCGGGGCATGAGGTGCTCGGGGCGGACGCGGGCGTCTATCCGCCGATGAGCACGGTGCTGGCGCAGGCCGGCATCGAACTGCACGAAGGCTACGACGCGGCGCGCTTGGAGAAGCTCGCGCCGGATCTCGTGGTGGTGGGCAACGCGATGTCGCGCGGCAATCCCGAGGTGGAGTGGCTGCTGGAGACGCGGCGGTTCGAGTTCACGTCGCTGCCCGCGATGATGCACGCCCTCGTGCTGAAGCGGCGGCGCAATCTCGTGATCTGCGGCACGCACGGGAAGACGACGACGACCTCGCTGGCGGCGTTTCTCCTGCGCGAGGCGGGGCGCGATCCGGGCTTCCTGATCGGCGGCGTGCCGCAGGATCCGCCGGTGGGCGCGCACCTCGGGGCGGAGGCGGATCCCTTCGTGATCGAAGGCGACGAATACGACAGCGCGTTCTTCGACAAGCGGAGCAAGTTCATCCACTACGCGCCGCACGTGGCGGTGTTGAACAATCTCGAGTTCGACCACGCGGATATCTTCCGCGATCTCGCGGATGTGCAGCGGACCTTCGTGCACCTGACGCGGATCGTGCCGCGCAACGGCTTCGTGGTGTTGAACGGCGACGACACCCACCTCCGCGCGCTCGGGGCGATGGCGTGGACGAATGTCGTGCGGGTGGGACTCGGCGACGGCTGCGACGTGCGGATCGTGGATTTCGCGGACCGCCCCGAAGGGTCGAGCTTCCGTCTCACCTGGCGCGGTGCGCCGTGGGCGGAGGTGCGCTGGTCGTTGCACGGACTCTTCAACGCGCGCAACGCGGCGATGGCGGCGACGGCGGCGGGGCTCGCGCTCGACCCGAAGAATCCGGCGGCGTTGACGCTCGCGGCGCTGGCGCGTTTCCGCGGGGTGAAGCGCCGGCAGGAGACGTTGTTTACGCGGCCGGACCTCACGGTGCTGGAGGATTTCGGGCATCATCCGACGGCGCTGGCGGAGACGCTGGAGTCGTTCCGCGCGCGGTTTCCCGGGGCGGTGGTGACGGCGGTGTTCGAGCCGCGGAGCAACACGGCGCGGACGAAGGTCATGCAGGCGGGCTTCATGCGCGCGCTGGCGCTGGCGGACGAAGTGTATCTCGGCCCGGTGAACCGGCCGGAGAAGCTCGCGCCGGAAGAGCGGTTCGATCCGGAGGCGGTGACGCAGCACCTGGAAACGCAGGGCGTGGAAGGACACTTTGCCGCGACGAACGCGGCGCTGTGCGACCGGCTGATCGCCAACACGCAGCCGGCGGTGGCGGCGACGGGCCGGGGGCGCGTGGTGGTGTTCTTCACCAACGGGAGTTTCGACGGGATCATCGGGCGCTATGTGGCGGCGGCGAAGGGCGCGTGAGCGGCGCGTGGCGCACCACCTGTCCCGCGGGGTGAGGGCACCCCGCCCACAGGGAAAAGGTCGGAAGATCGAAACGCGGCGGGTGCGGTGTGCTTTGCCGCTTGCTTCGGGCGTAGGGATGGCCTCTGTGCCGAAGTCCCCTCCCTGGTTACTCTGACATGATGAAACTATCGTTGCGTGGAAACGTGCGTGGAGCCGCCGGTGTGGCGTTGCTGGCCCTGTTGGCGGCGGTGGGAAACGGGGCGCAGGCGCAGGTGCCGAAGGCGTCGGGCGCCGCGGCGGTGACGCCGGCGGAGGATCCGATGCTGCGGCGGGTTTTCCCGTCGATCGTGCGGATCGAGGTCATCCGGCTGCGGCCGAGCGAGGGCCGGCTGACGAAGCAGTGGACGGCGGGAAGCGGCGTGATCGTCTCCGCGGACGGGCAGGTGGTGACGAACTGCCACGTGACGGAGGATGGCGATTTTTTCCGATGCTACCTCTATGACGGCTCGCACGTGGATGCGAAGCTGCTGGGCCAGGATGCGCTGACGGACCTGGCGGTGTTGAAGCTGGACCTCACGCAGCGGCCGGCGGGGGCCGCGCCGCTGGCGGTGGCGAAGTTCGGCGACTCGGACAAACTCGCGGCGGGCGACGTGGTGTTTGCGCTGGGGAGTCCGGGATTTCTCGCGCAGTCGGTGACGCGCGGCGTGGTGGCGAACCCCTCGATGGTGCTGCCGGAGCAGACCGCGGGGCGTTTCTTCCTGCGCGGCGAGAACGTGGGTGCGCTGGTGCGGTGGATCCTGCACGACGCGCAGATCTTCGGCGGCAACAGCGGCGGACCGCTGGTGAACGACCGGGGCGAGATCATCGGCATCAACGAAATCGGCGTCTTCAATCTGGGCGGCGCGATTCCGGGCAATCTGGCGAAGGCGGTGGCGGAGAGTCTGGTGCGCCACGGCCGCGTGTTGCGCGGGTGGTCGGGCATCACGGTGCAGCCGCGGCTCGAGGCGGATGGAAACGGTCCGGGCGTGATCGTCGGCGATGTGGCCGCGGGCTCGCCGGCGGCGAAGGCGGGAATCTTGCCGGGGGACCTGATTCTCGCGGGCGACGGGCAGGCGATCGAGAGCGCGGAGGAGAAGGCGGTGGCGCATTTCAACCGGCTCGAGGCGAGCCAGCTGCCGGAGAAGGAATTTGCGGTGGAGTATATGCGCGGCGGACAGCGGCAGACCGCGCGGATGGTGCTGCAGCTGCGCCAGCCGGCGCGGGCGGACGACGTGGAGCTCTGGAGCTGGGGCGCGGTGGTGCGCGACATCACGCCGAAGCTGGCGCGCGAGGAGCGGCTGCCGGACGGCACGGGCGTGTGGCTCGAGAACATCCGCTCCGCGGGCCCGGCGGGGCAGGCGGAGCCGGTGTTGCGGCGCGAGGACGTGCTGATCGCGGTCGACGGCAAGCCGGTGAACAACGTCGCCGAACTGCGCACGATGACGGACGCGCTGCTGAAGGATGCGCCGAAAGGCGTGCGCACGGTGCTGGCGACGGTGCGGCGCGACGGCGCGGTGTTGAATGCGGTGCTCGATCTGCGGACGGTGGACGAACGCAACCTCACGCCGCAGGCGCGGAAGGCGTGGCTCGGGGTGGCGTCGCAGCCGTTGACGCCGAAACTCTCGGCGCGGCTCGGCGTGCAGGCGCAGGGCGGCGCGCGGCTGACGCGGATCTACGCGGGCACGAAGGCGGAGCAGGCCGGGCTGAAAGTCGGCGACATCGTGCTGGCGATCGACGGCACGGAAGTGCCGGCGCGGCGGCCGGAGGATACGGACGTGCTGGCGCGGCAGATCCGGCAGTATCGCAACGGCACGGAGGCGAAATTCACGCTTTGGCGGGACGGAAAGAAGCTGGAGCTGCCGGTGGTGCTCGAGGAGCAACCGGTGCCGGCGGCGGAGATGCCGTGGTGGAACGACCGGCAGCTGGAGTTTTCCGCGCGGGAGATCGCGTTTGACGACCGCGTGAAGCTGCAGCTTGCGCCCGAGGCGCGCGGCGTGCTCGTGGAGAGCGCGGTGCCGGCGGGCTGGGCCTCGCTCGCGGGGCTGCGGGCCGACGACGTGATCGAGCGGGCAGGCGACACGCCGATCGCGACCCTCGAGGACCTGAAGCGCGCGCGGGACGGAGCGGTCACGGGCAGCAAGGACTGGTGGGTGCTGCTGGTGCGGCGGCGCGGACAGACGCTTTTTGTGGAGATGAACCTCAAGCCGACGCGCACGAAATCATGAATGCCTTTACCCGAATCTGTCTGGCGGCCGGAGTGGCTGCGAGCGCGGTCGCGCCGTTGTCGGCCGCACCGGAGCCGGAAGCCGCCGCGGCGCGCGAACTGGTGAAGCGCTACGCCGATGCGGTGGTGGGCATCGAGCTGGTCGTGACGCTGAAGATCAAGATGGGCGACCGCGAACAGCCGCCGCGCGAGCAGCGCGTCGAGGTGAACGGCACGGTGATTTCGGCGTCGGGGCTGACGGTCACGACGCTTGCCGAGGTCGATCCGCAGGCGACGATCGACGCGCTGCGGGCGGGCGGAGCGAACATGCGCGGTGCGGACATCGTCGGCTCGGAGTTCAAGGAGGTGAAGCTGCGGCTGGCGGACGGCCGCGAGGTGCCGGCGCGTTTCGTGTTGAAGGATGCGGACCTCGATCTGGCCTTCATGGCGCCGGAGACGAACGAGCCCGGAAAAGAGTATGCCCACGTGAAGCTCGGCGATGCGGTGGAGGGGACGCTGATGGGTTCGTATTACTTCGTGGCGCGGGCGCCGAAAACGCTGCAACGCGTGCCGTTGGTGCGGCGCTCGGACGTCATGGGCATTCTGGAGAAGCCGCGGAAATACTACCTGCTGACGGAGCAGATTCCGGGCACGCCGATCTTCGACGGCTCGGGCAAGGTGCTGGGGGTGACGTTCCAGCATTTCGCGAACGGGCGCCGGACGGGGCTGGTCGTGCTGCCGGCGGCGGACATCGCCGACATGGCGAAGCAGGCCGAGGCGGCGATGGCGAAGCCGGCGGGCGGCGGTTGAGCGTCGGCGGGAAAGAGAAACTTCGCCGTCGGGGGCGGGTGCGGCAGGGTTGAACCGATGACAGCGCTTACAGCACAGGTGGAGTCGGTCGCGCGGGAATTTCCGCTGCTCGGGCAGTTCCGGGCGGCGGTGCCGTATGGCAGCGGGCACATCAACGACACCTTCGCGGTGACCTACGATCAGGGTGGGACGGAGGTGCGGTATCTGTTCCAGCGGATCAACGACCGGGTGTTCCGGAAGGTGCCGGAGCTGATGGAGAATGTGCAGCGCGTGACGGCGCACGCCTCCGCGCGGGCGGCGGCGACGGGCACGACGGAGGCGTCACGCCGGGCGCTCACGCTGATCCCGACGCGGGGCGGTGCGGCGTATCAGCGCGATGGTGACGGCGGTTGGTGGCGCTGCTATGTGTTCATCGAGAAGGCGCGGACCTACGACGTGGTGGAGACGCCGCGGCAGGCGCGGGCGGCGGCGAAGGCGTTCGGCGAGTTCCAGAAGCTGCTGGTCGACCTGCCGGGCGGGCGGCTGCACGAGACGATCCCGGATTTCCACCACACGCGGCGGCGCTTCGAGGCGTTTCGCGCGGCGCTGTGCGCGGATGTCTGCCAGCGGGCGGAAGCGGCGAAGGACGCGGTGCGCTTCGCGCTCGGGCAGGAGAAGCTCGTCGACGTGCTGCTGGACCTGCAGGCGCGCGGGGAGATTCCGGAGCGGGTCACGCACAACGATGCGAAGTTCAACAACGTGATGCTCGACGACGCGACGCTCGAGGGCATCTGCGTGGTCGATCTCGACACGGTGATGCCGGGCGTGGCGTTGCACGACTTCGGCGATCTTGTGCGTTCGGCGACGAATTCAGCGGCGGAGGACGAGCGCGATCTGGCGAAGGTGGAGGCGCGGCAGCCGATCTTTGCGGCGCTGGTGGAAGGTTATCTGGACGCCGCGGGATCGTTTCTGAACGCGGCGGAAGTCGCGCACCTCGCGGTGGCGGGACAGGTGATCACGTTTGAGATCGGGCTGCGGTTCCTGACGGACCACCTGGCGGGCGACACGTATTTCAAAACGAAGCGGCCGGGACACAATCTGGACCGGGCGTTGAATCAGTTTGCGCTGGTGCGGAGCCTCGAGGCGCAGCGGGGGGAGTTTGAGGCGATTGTGGCTCGGGTGGCGCGAGGGTGAAGACGTGGAAGACGTGGAAGACGGGGGCTCCCACTGATGGATTTGGCCAAGGGGCCAAATCTTGGGGTGCGGGCGGCGGCAAGGGCCGCCGTTTTTTCCGCGGGCGCCGCAATGGCGGCGGGTGTGGTCAGCGTTTGACGGGAACGTCGTTGGGCTGGCGGGGGCCGGGGGTGCTGCGGCCTTCTTCGATCAGGCGCTCGCGGAGGGCGAGCATGGTCTGCACGCGCTCGGGGTGCCGGGCGGCGAGGTTGTTTTTTTCGCCGAGGTCTTCGGCGAGGTTGTAGAGCTGGGGCGTCGCGAGGCAGACGAGTTTCCAAGGGCCGTCACGGACGGCCTGGGTGCCGTTGACGCCGGTGCTGATGGCGTGCTGGCGGACGTTGGTGACGGTGCCGCGCAGAATGGGGAGGAAGCTGTGCGAATCCTCGCCGGCGGTGGGCGGGAGTTTCGTGCCGAGGAGGTCGGCGAGGGTGGCGATCAGGTCGGCGTGGTGGACGAGCGCATCGGAAACGGAGCCGGCGCGGACGACGCCGGGGTAGCGGACGATGAAGGGCCCGCGGTGGCCGCCTTCCCAGACGTCGCGCTTGTAGCCGCGGAGCGGACCGCTCGGGAAGTGGCCCATCGCCTCGAGGGGCTTGATGCCGATGGCGGTCTCGTAGCCGTTGTCGGAGGAGAGAAAGACGAAGGTGTTGGCGGCGAGGCCGGTCTGCTCGAGCGTGGCGAGGACGCGGCCGACGGCGTCGTCGGTCTCCATGACGAGGTCGGCGTAGTCGTTGAGGCCGCTGCGGCCTTGCCAGTTTTTGCTGGGGGAGATCGGCGTGTGCGGCGTGGTGAGCGGCAAATAGACGAGGAAGGGCTCACGTTGGCGGGCGCGCTCGCGGATGTAGGTGGTGGCGCGGTCGACGGTGGTATCGAGCACGGCCTCGAACGACCAGTCGGGCAGAGCGGGTCCCTGGAAGCTCGCGATGTAGCCGTCGAGTGCGGACGGGGGCAGGAGATCGGTGGGGACGCCGAGCGTGCGGTCGTTCTCGATGAAGGCGTAGGGCGGCCAGTTGGGCACGTCGGTGCCGAAGTAGTGTTCGAAGCCGCGGGTGGTAGGGCCGCCGGCGATACGTTGGGAGAAGACCGCGGACCAAGCGGCGCGGTGTTCGGGCGTGGGGGTGGTGATGAGCTTGTCCTTGGACTTGCCCGTGCGCCCGCCGAGGCCGCGCATGAGACGGCGCTGGTCGGCGGTGATGGGCCACTCCCAGCCGAGATGCCATTTGCCGAAGGCGGCGGTGCGGTAGCCGTGCTGTTGGGCGAGGCCGGCGATGGTGAGGCGGTCGGGCGCGATCAACGGCGGGTCCCAGAGGTCGACGATGCCGGACTGAAGTTTGGTGCGCCAGTGGTAGCGGCCGGTGAGCAGGGTGTAGCGGGAGGGCGAGCACGCGGCGGAGGAGGCGTGGCCGTCGGTGAAACGCATGCCCTCGCGGGCGAGGCGGTCGATGTGGGGCGTGGGGATTTTGCCGCGGGTGGGATTATAGGCCTGGACGTCGCCGTAGCCGAGGTCGTCGGCGAGGATGACGACGATGTTGGGGCGCGACGCGGGGGCGGCGAAGGCGGTGAGCGTGACGAGGGCGGTGAGCG
>JACCED011754084.1_pt1 | contig 46224 bp, 35 predicted proteins | sample 7455021 | NCBI WGS metagenome assembly JACCED01 (sample SAMN15323456, study PRJNA562643) | freshwater metagenome | isolation source: river surface water | place: USA:Blue River Watershed | collected 2017-08-19
TTACCGCGATGCAAATAGTAGATTTCAACCTGCGTTTGCTTCGTCGCAGTATACAATGTCGGAATTTTAAAAATATAAAAAAAACAAACCAAACATTATAAGTATTATAAAGTTTACGTGGTTTGTTTTTTTTTATTTTCAATATAAATAGTATATATAAGCAAAACTTATCGTCTTCTTATTATTTTTACTTTTCAATGTCAAATTCAAAAGCTGCTCGTCGCGCACATTTTGGAGGCGTTTCCCCAAGTGCAAGCATTATTTCCGTTGCAAGATCCGGTGGAGGAGTTAAGAAAGGAGGTGCGCCACCTTCATCTACTGGATTTATGCGAGACTTTACACAGCGGTCGGTTGTTTCCACTCCTGCGAAAAACAAGGATCTTATTTTTAAGTTTACGCAGTACTATAACGCTGCAAGACACTCGACTCCTATGTAATGTAATTTTTAGAGTTTTTCTTTTTCTGTAACCCAACTAACGATTCAAAAAACTACAAAATACAGAAAACGAAAAACATAATTGAACCATCAAATTATGAAATCATCCACACACCTTAGTTATTTTTTGGACGCATGTTTTCAAAAATATATGACGCCATTCCATTTTTAGTTTGAACGATTTCCTTCATTCCTGCAACATCAATAAACCATGTTTCAAATTCGGATACAGCCGCCCAATATTTTACGTAGCCTCCAAATACAAGCAATCGAAACGCGTTTTCTGCATACGTAAAATCAAACGGGTCATCTTCATTGCTGCCTTCTGGTAATAATATCGATTCTATGCTCCCATAAGAACTATTTTTATCTTGCATAAACCGAAAAACGATTCGATTTTCACTGTATTTGTCACAATGTCCGCCAAACCCGAAATACTCTTCGAACTCGTACCGGTGTTCGGGTATTAACGGACGATCAAGTCCCACTTCAAACCATTTATCAAATATCGGAACTTCTACCGTAATCGTTCGTATATTTACTCGGTCGGACGCATAACTATTGTATCGCTCTTTCCATACGTAGTCTTCCGATTCCGATGTCTGCTTTATAAACGTTTCTGATAGTAGATCAGGTACGGTAGAAATCATTGCACCTCTGATAACATAATAGGTCGCATGCAGTGACTTGAACTTTTTGATAAGATCCCCTTTTGTTACAACATGAGTCATGGTTCGGTTTTTTTCGTGGTCGTACATCATGTGTGATGTAAACACATGTTTATATCGTTTTTATTATTGTTATTCCGGTTATTCCGATTGGGTTGTTGTAAAATCCAAAAATCCATTTTTTTCAAAAATTGTAAAGTCAAAAAAGTTTTTTTTTCTTATTATGAACAATGAAATCTCCAAAATACTTTGATGTTTTTGGGGGATAATTTTGATACATTCACTAAAAGAAACTTTTGGAATACTACAAATAACCAAATAATAATATAAATAGTTGTACACGTAAAATGTATTAAACTATTGGAAATATACTAAATCATACATTAGTCATGCAGCAGTCTACCCCTCCGACCATAACCATAAACAGTACTCATATGCAACGATTGAATTCTCTCAAAGATTCAATAGAAGCTATTTCCAAAGTACACCATCCTGATATTTTGCGAATTCTCGATAAGAACGGAATTTCCGGAAGTGAAAATAAAAATGGAACATTTATAAATTTATCGTATGCTCCCGATTCGGTTATTATGGAACTGGAAGAGTATATTGAATATGTGAAAAAACAAGAAAAACAACTCAATGACGTGGAAGAACAAAAAAAAGAACTTGCTACAAAATATTTTACAAACCCTAGACTGAATACAAATTCAAAAATGTAAGTAAAATTTAAATTTTAAAATGTAAAATTGAATGAAATCCAATTAAATACGTGTTCAATATATCTATATGTCTATGTCTATATGCACGCAATGACAACTTTTAAAACACAAGGGTCGATATATGAGCTTACTGCTGAAAACATACGTCGGGGTAGTTGTGTCAATGTCGAGTTACTTCCAACCTTGACTCAAATTCAATGTCCAATAATCCCGGTACTGCCAGTTATCCCGGCGAATTCAATCGTTCGAAAATCTACACGTTATCAAGCACAAGAACAAACAAGTGAATATGAAAAGTATGGGGACGACGATGAACCTGAAGTTGAACCCAACCCTGCAGTTATCAAATTATCATGTAATCCGGTATGCGTAGATATAAGCGCCAAAAAACGGTTTCCTCATTCTCCCACGTCATCAATTATGAATCAGTTGTTTTGGTGCACCTTTATTGCATGCAAAGGCGAGTCAATATTTGACATGACTTCAAACGGGTTTATCAAAGAAACAGAATTCAAATATGAAACGGTTGAGATGATTAGAGGATGTAAGCCTCTACTGAAATCGGCATTTAAAAAGTATAAACTGTCTTTGCCAAATTTTGAGGCAGAACTAATAAGTAGTAAACGCACTACGCTTCAAGTAGCAGCTGGTATTGCACTGTGTCACCAAAAGAATATTTTATATATCGACGGGCGTCTGTATATTGAAATATGTTCGAGAATTGCGGAGGATGAAGATCACGACGCTACAATCAACGAATACGTCGTTATTGAAAAACAAAAAAACAGGTATTGTGTATACAAAGACATTGGAAATGCGGAACTGGCTCATTGCAGAGCCAACCTTTTAAAGATGGAGTCAATTGACTCTCCGATCCGGTCCATTTCATTTTATAAAGTGTCCGATTTGGAAGACATGTCTAGACGGATTGAGTTACATTCTCTTCCTCCTAAAATAAAAAAAGCAGAGCTGTATGATGAAATAATGAAATACATTCAGTCGTCTGGAATTATCGTTTCGTAAATCAAAATTAAATAAATAATTAACCAATAACAATAACCAATAACAATAACAATAATAACAATAATGATGTAAAAATAAAATATATGTATAATATATCACATCACATATTTGTAATATATCATATATAAAATGTGCGAAAGCACAATTGCCATATCATCAATAACAACCCCAACCCCACCCCCAATCGTCAAGACGGTACGACACCTTCCAAAGAGTATAAGCGCTCCTAATGGTATTTCACGCGCAAATTCCGAAAGTGATACGGAAGTCGGCGAATGTATTAGACTGGCAACAAAAAAAATTAAAATAACTCGAACAAAAAAGGACAAATCGTCTGGTGAGTTGTGTATTTTTAAAATGTCAGACTATGATAAAATATGCGACTCGCTATCAAGTAGTCATTTAAAGCTTCTTTGTACATCGTATGGACTAAAGTGTACCGGAACAAAATCGGTTATGGCGAATAGAGCAAGAACTCATTGCATAGAGTCTCATTTTTCATACAAAATTCAACGCGTGTATCGGGCACATCTTGCAAGAATGTACGTTCGAAAACATCTTGTTCTTCCACACTGCAGTATGTCGACCGACTTTGTAAACGATACTGATTTTTATACGATGGATGATTTCAGCGAGGTTCCGCATTACCAAATGTTCGCATTTAAAGATGATGTCGACAACAAGCTTTATCGATTCAATATTGCTTCGTTTTTCAAATTAGCGAAAGGCGTATTTACAAGTGATGAAATGCGAAAAGCAGTCAAAGAATTATCCTGCGACGTTCCCGCCGGTATGACAAACCCATACACTCGTACCCCCATAACGCTGTCTACTATAAAAAAATTTTTCAATAAACTGCGCATGTGTAGACTTATGCGGTATCCCGTATACACTGAGTTTATGGAGGAAGAGATGACACCGCAACAAGCGATTGATGCGAGGATTGTGGACGTTTTTCAAGACATTAACAAATTAGGAAACTATGCGGACTCGGACTGGTTTTCATCATTGAAACATCCGCAATACATTTGGTTCATTCAGGAATTATATGACATTTGGGCATACCGTGCCGAACTTAGTACGCAAGTAAAAATGCAGATTTGTCCTCCGTATGGACAAATATTTCCATCGGTTACGAACGGGATTTTAATAATTCATGAAATGCGAACAGCTTCATTTCAACGAGTTCGCGAGGTGTGCATTTCTACATGCGAACGAATGGTACGGTCCGGTCTTACGCCGGATGATCGGTATTTGGGAGCCAGTTACGTTTTATCTGCTCTTACTCTGGTTAGTCCAAGAGCAAGAACGGCGTTGCCGTGGCTGTATCAGTCGGTTGCTGCAGGGAGTCCAACTGCAGCTGCAGGGGTTGGTTTAGTATATATGACAACAAGTTCTCCAGCGCCAAGAACAGCATCGGCGCCAGTAACTGAAGAGATATCGTTACCGATACCTGCGGCTGCGGCTACGACAGAACCCGTATCCGGATCTGCTTTTGCAAATTATACCACGTATAACAATATATTGAACAGTTACTTGATTAATAATGTTATACATAATGCTGCAACCATATACAATGACGAAATTGACGATACAATATTATATAATATTTTGACGGCGATGAATACAACCAACTCTGTTTTCCGCCCGGCGAACACCGTAAATAATGCGACCGCGAATACGAACACGACCATGAATATCAATTCGGCCGAGAATGATTACGATTACACGGATACTGAAAATGAGCTTGAATAACCCGAAATTAGAGCTGCTGAACTCTTACTCCAGAAAATTGGTTTCCACTGTCAAGGTAGCCTGACTGTAAATGTAGATTGATTGCAGCATCACTTCTCAGCTGTTGGGTTGAAATATCTCGAGCAGTTTGCTCCATTAACGCGTTCATAGCGCGTTCGTTTCCAGATACCATATCTGCGAAAAAAATGAGTAAAAGAAATATGAAAATGAATGGAAGTAAAACTAAAAACCATGCTAAACTGGAGTGACCGTTTTTGCAAAGCGTGCTCAGTATCCACGTCCAAAAAACAATCCACAATATTTCAATAATGAATAGTGCTGGGGCGCTTTTAACGTTGCATTCCACTCTTCCAATACATACCTTATTTGTATTTCCTACATTTTGAACCATTGCGGTAATTGTAAAAAGCAATGAAAAGATGAGATACACCAAAGAAGGAGTGCATAATTTTTTCACTTCGGAAACGATATTTTGCATATTTTATATTTACTTTTATAGTTAAATGAATAAATTAAATAATGAATGATTTAATTATAAACTATGCACACATTATTTTTTAAACAATTAAAGAGCAGGCACTAAATTCATTGCATTTTTATAGTATGTTTTAATGTCTGGAATACGCTCTGAAACGGAAACATCTGTTTTTTGAAGTTTATGATCGTTGTATGGAAGCGGACTCGGTGCAGGAGCAAATCCCTTTACGCTAGTAGCTAATGACGAAAATGAATTTCCAAGTGCGCGCAGGCTCATGCTCATATCGGATGGGAGATAGTTCAAAATATCGCCCCCGGATTGATTGAATTTTCGTTTTCCATATTTGCAATGCTGACGTTGTGAAAACCCGCGCGGATGGTTGCAGTCGATACTTTTTTTGTACTTTAATGACCATTTTCCTCCCGTTTGAACTTGCGACTGGTTATTTTTATTTTCGTCTCTATTTTTTTTACTTTTAGTTTTATACTTATACTTGTTTTTAGATTTAGATTTAGATTTAGACTTGCTCGTACCTTGTCGATGCCGGCGGCGGTATCGCATTGTCATTTTATTTTATTTTAAGTTAAATATAGTTAGTTATAATTACAATATATAAATTATTTATGCTTATAAATTCTATAATTTATAAGTTTTGAGATTGCGAATGAACTTTATCCGCAAATGGAATGGGGTTGCTACTGTAATCAGTACCTCGTAACATTGAAACCCCATGTCCGAGCAAAGATTCAGCAGACGATGCAATCATGTTGAGATCAGATGGTAATAGCATAGTCCCTCCTTTCTGTTGTTGTTTTTGATTACGCTGACGCTGACGCTGACGCTGACGCTGACGCTGACTTTGGTGTCCAATCTGTATTCCTGCATAATTTATATATCCCAATTTAGATGACGAGTTTCGCCTAGATCTGTATTTTCCTCCTGTTCTTTTACTTTTTCCGTATCGATTTTGTCGGCGAAGAATGCGTTTACGACGACTTCGATTTCTTCGAGTTTTTGCGCCTTTGCCACCAGTAAATGGCTTAACTGCATTAGAATCAATTGGATTTGGATGAGTATTTGTGTTAAGCCGATAATATGACGATGATGGAATATTATACAGCCCTTGCATTTTTATTTATATATGGATGAGCTTATATACAATCCAGTGACAAAATATAAAATGGTATTATGGTATTATATTTATGCGAAATAAATATAATAGGTGTGATATTGTTTATATTAGATTAATTTAATTAATTAATGATTACTGTGACGCCTGGACCTAGACTTGGAATAGCGTCCCCTAGAACGAGACTTGCCTCCGCGGCTGCTCTTCTTCTTGTAACGACGACTGCGCCTGCCGCCCTTGCTGCCAACCTCGGTGGTAGTTTCGGGGTCGGTGCCACCATTTTGGCGACGACGACGTTTTTTGCCGCCAGTTAAGCTTCCAAATAAACCAGCAGTTAAATCTCCCATTTTATAAGTTTTGTTGTTTGTGTTGTTGTTTTGTTTTATAACATATGATTAGAAAAATTTTTTTGCACAATTATTTGAGAATGTTTGGTTATATTTTCCTTAATATTTTTAAGTTAATTCTCTAGTCTTGAAATCGAAAATCAAAAAAAAACAAATAATTAAAATAATAACGTTGGGAAACGATTTAAACTTTTTATAAGAAGTTTGCTAAAGAACTTTGTATTGTTTTATTTTTTTTATTTTTTCAAGCCTTTGATATTTTCGTATTACATTTCTCATTCATTACATGGACCCGGAAATTATAGAACTGGACATTGGAGGTAAAACTTCCAGTAATTTTGGAAGTGGAATTGAGCTTCTCATGAATGATAAATTTAAAAATGATAGCGGAGGAGGTCGTAGAGGCGGTGGCAACGACGATATTACGCTAAATGATTTAACCATGTTGGAAAACGAATTGAACGATATCAGCGGCGAATTGAATTCTGGATCCGGATCCGGATCGACCAAAAAAATATCTCGTAATATGAAGTCAGATATATTCAGTATCAACTTTTCAAATGACGATGATGACGGTTCTGGTAATGCAGGAGGAGGAGGAGGAGAAGAACCGTTGTCATCTGCGTTCAATATTGGATCAGCAACCGCATCTGGGTCGGGCATTGGACAAGATGATAAGCCCACATGGGACGGGTATGCTAAATTCAATAACATTCCCATGAATCCAGACGTACCGGTTGAAGGTGCTGCTCAGCCACAAATGACAAAAGAGGAACTTTTACGAGAAAAATTTAAGCTGCTGCGAAAACTGGAAGAGCTGGAATCGAAAGGAATAACCCTTACGAAAAAGTATACGATGGAATCATCGATCCTTGAAATGCGCGGAGAGTATGAAACCCATATTGAAGAACGCGAGCGTCAAAACAGTAAAAAATTTCAATCTAAAATGTTACTTGCGTGCATTACCGGTTTGGAATTTTTGAATAATAAGTTTGACCCATTTGATTTGAAACTGGATGGATGGTCGGAGCAGGTAAATGAAAATATCGACGAGTATGACGAAATTTTTGCAGAGCTGCATGAAAAATATAAATCTAAAGCACAAATGGCACCCGAACTTAAACTGCTGTTTCAACTTGGAGGCAGCGCGATCATGCTGCATATGACAAATACCATGTTTAAATCTGCTCTTCCAGGAATGGACGATATTATGAGACAAAATCCAGAACTTATGCAGCAATTTACACAAGCTGCCGTGAATTCCATGTCGTCATCTAGTCAAGCTCAAGGACTAAACGGTCGTGGAGGCGGTGGCGGTTCAGGGTTTACTAGTTTTATGAGCGATATTATGGGAGGCGGTGGTTCGAACTCTGGGTCTTCTCTTCCGTCGCGACCTCCACCGCCTCCGGTTGCTACAAAAAGTGTGAATGCGGCTCCCCCTCCTCCGCGTCCCGGAGCCCCGATTCCAATTATCAACCGTCCCGATATTAACTTAGGCAGAGGGCAAATGAATACTGGAGTCAGTATGTCTGATATAGACGATGATAATGACGACATGTTTATGGGACGTCTTAAATCGCAGACACAGGGACCAGCATCGTCATCAACCTCAACCTCATCACGAGTACCGCAAGGACAAGGGCGACCTGAAATGCGCGGTCCAAGTGTAGACACCGATATTAACAGTATTTTGTCCGGTCTTAAGACGAAGAGTATCAATATTCAACAATCTCAACAATCGCAACCGCAACAACAACAACAAGAGTCGTCTGGATTTTCCGATATTGAAACTGGATCGGCACCACTTAAAAGCAAGCGTAAACCGCGATCAGAAAAAAACACAATTAGTTTGAATATTTAATTGAATTTAATTGATATCAAATGAAAATGAAAGTATTACAAATCTAAATTTAAATGTAATGATTTGTAATACTATTTATATTTATATTTATATTTATATTTTAGAATGGCGGTTCATGGCTCATACTGTTGAATTATCTGTTGCAATCTTGGAAAAAATGCCAGCTCATTTAATATTTTTTCTTTGGCAGCACGAATATATGGAATGCGTTCTGACCACAAATCATTTTTAACTGCATCTTGCATAATACGCAACGATCCCTCTTTATCCTTAACATCAAGGCGTACATATGCTCGACTGTCAATGTAGTCGTCTAAATTCGGGCACCCCCAATAAAAACAAAGAGTTTCGCAAAGGATAGGTTCCCATATTTTTTCAGTAGCATAATTGTGTTCGTAATTATTTTCACACATGAAATAATATTTGTAAGACTTCATTCCATAAAACGGGTTGTCTTGCGGCAGTTTTCCAATGTACGACCGATATTTGAAAAAATTACTCACTCCAAACACGTTCAAAAAAGATTGCAGTTCATTTATGGTTGCGCTTGAAAATGATCCAGACTCTGTTTCAATATATTTTATCAACTCATTTCGTAAAATATGTCCTTCGTCTGAATTTTTAGAACTTAGAATACATGAAATACGGTCCAGTTTATCTCCTGCTTGAAAATTTGACGAGTCGCGTAACTGTTTTAATGGGTAACGAAAGAGCCATTGAACGCCATTTAAATACTTGGCATGAGAGTTCACGTGCATAAATTTAGATGGATCAGGATTTGCCCATTTTCCCCACGTTTTTGTACCCCACGGTTTCGATGTGTCGAAAACGGTTGGTTCCATTTGATAAACTATTGTTTTTTCAGGAACGTAAAACTCATTTTCACTCATGGGACGATTAATAATTACGTAGTAGTCAATTTCGTCTTGGTTGTCACTCCATGTGATTTCAATGTTTTTCCATGTAAAGTTGCGTTCGCACATATTTGACCACTCTTTGCACAACTTTTCGCTGTTGCACCAGTTACAAAGCATTTTTACGCGCACGATAGGCTGACACGGTGTAGGACTAGGACTGGTAACGGCCATCTCTTTTGATTCCAAGTCCAGATGAGTGGGAGTGGTAGTGGGAGTGGTACTTTCACTCTCGACAATAATTCCGTCATTATCAAAAATATCCAAGAACACGGATTTGAATTCTTTCATCACGTATTCAGGAGTGTACTTGGCATAGCCGTTTACATTTCCGCCGTTTAACTTCATAAAGCATTTTACAGTATGTTCTAAATTTCTAAGAAGCGTGAGTAGCGTATCGTCGTGAGTGTTATAAAGAATAGCCTTGTTTCTCATAATTTCAATATGCGCATTAAATTCATCGCTTACGGTAGTAATGATGGGTTTATTATAGAATGCAAACTCTCCTAGAGAAAGACCAAACGTTTCACCATCGGACCGTCCATGTATCATTGCATCACACGCCAAAATGAGCGCCGCCTTTTCAGGTTTGTCATATATTGTATCTACGTATTTAATACGCGGATGTTCAAAAAATGGAAGCGTGTTGACGAATATAAAATAAACGGGCGCTGATGCTGACGTCGCCATTTTAGATTCAATATCGTCTTGTTCGATTAGAAACTGGATTATTTTTCCATGCACTTGATACAAATTGAATTGTTTAAGGCCGCCGTATCGTCCAACTACAAATGCATTTTTTGGTATGTTAAACATTTCTCTGTAGTCGGGTAATTCTCCATTTTTGATTTGGGTTCGAATTGTATCTTCTGGAGGCATATCAATCATATGATGCACGGTAAAGACCTTATCTCGTTTTTCGTCATTATAGTCGTTTGGAGTGTGAAACACTTTCAAATACTCAGACACTGTAGCGTATTTTGACCCATGTAAATCGACTTTAAAAACGGAATGAACTAGTGTTGGACAGCTGATAAAAATAAACGAATCGACTTGCCCCGATTTGATTACGTAAACTGCATCTAGTTTGTTTTGAATAATGAATTCCTCCAAGTGTATGCGAGACGGATATCCAAAGACATTATCTGTTCCATATCGATCACGACACCGTTTTATAACGTCAACCCTATTAGCCATATTCAAAATATCAAACAAAACATAACTCTTGTTCCCCAAGATTGTTTCATTATAATGTGCATAGTCTAACATGGCTACAGTTGATCCTCTATCGCAAAGCTGAGTATTATGAAACCCAATCCTGAGCGGTCTAGGTGGAACTATTGATATACGTTGTCCATTTGCAATGAGTTCCTGTTTTTTGTAGCTTTCTTCTAGTTCGGTTTTATATTTTTTTTGGAAGTTAACGAGATCAGTTCGAATATATATTCCATGTTTTGATTTGTTGCCTGCATTAATATAAGGGGTTTCGTGCAGTTGGCTCAACAGTGCCGATCGCTTCAAAAACCCACACGTATTAAAAGCTACACACCCATCGGTTTCATTCGCCATCTTTATCCAGTCGTTCAAATTAAAAGGCGTGCTTCCGATGTACTTGATGTCTCCGTTAGGAACGTCTAATCCGGGAAAAAACGTGTACTCATCCTCAACCGCATCAAAGTTGATAGAGTTGTAGTCAAATTGAATATCGGTGTCAATTTTTTTACCGGATTCATTCCAGTCGGCTAATGCAATATGCGGTTGCGTTTCATAGCACTCTATGCCATTATTCGCTATCTTCATAAGGTAATCAATGCCATGCTTAATGCCGTTTGCGTAAATATAGTCGACCAGAAATTTCGCGCCATTTTTGTTTATACTATAACAATGAGTGGCACCGATATATAAGTCTTTGTTCAATGGTTTTATTTTAATATCAAGGCCGTAATACCGGTTAGATCGAGCTCGAATACCGTCACCGTCACCGTCATCGGTATCGCGATCGTGATCGTCGTCATCATGAACGTTCGGCGTTGTTTGCGCCACAGCATTAAGTTGTAAGTCACGATTATAAATGTGTTTTACTGGGGTTCGTTTTTCTTCAAACATGTGATATCCCATAAAAATAACATCGCGGTTAATAAATTCATCGTGCATTGCGTGTATGGCTCGTTTAAAATGCGGACAAAGTTCAAAATCGTCTTCCATAATGACATAAAACTCATGACTAGAATCAGTGAGTAGTTCCTGCCAAAGGTGATAGTGACTCAATGCACATCCAACCACCCCTCGTCTCGATCTAAAATCATTACCTTGAAACAATCGTTTTAGTTGAGAAGTTGGAAAAATTTCAGTTCCGTCTACAGCGTTAACAAACTCGTATTCCGTTTCGCAAATGCCCGCTGCCGACATTTTCAGAACACATTCTTGTTTCCTATCAGGTCGACGTTTCAAATTTACAATTTTGATAGGTATCTCTTTTTCCTCAAATTCATTATTATTACCATTACCGTTGTTGTCAATCTCGCTCTCATTCTCATTATCGGTGTCATTACAGTCTATGACATCCAGTGAAGTTTCATGTTTGTCTTCCGCATATGCGTGAATTGTATCTTTTTTATCAGGCGTAATTATTTTTTGAAACTGACTTTCATTGTTTAGTTCATATGCATTTCGAGTGGTCTTATCGTGGCGCTCGGAAGTCAATCGCCCGATATGGCGATGTGTAATACGATTAAAAAATGCAGACTTGAACCCCTTAGCCACCCAACGTTTAGCATAATCCATCTCAAAAAATTGATTTTCGGTATTAAAATCTCCTAACTCTAAAATCGCTTCTACATCGATCAATGCAGGTCGAAAACTGTAGTGGGGCCAGTAGTGACAATTGCTATATGGATACGCTACACCTGGCTCGTCCCGATAATCATGTACTACGGCTCCGATCTGTATTCCTCGGCCGCCGTTGACTTCTTTGAGCCGTGTTTCAGTTTGAACGTCGACGTTGGTATGACTTATTATTTTATAGTCTTCAATTGTTTCTCCATATCCTCTGTTAAATAATACTTGTCGAACCCCGTGACTTTCTTTTAGTGCCTCTAAATATTGAATTGCAGGAGTAACGTAATCCATTCGAGTGTGAAATAAAAAGTCGTCTTCCATGTGAATCCAATATTTGGGTTTGATTCGCTCAAGCATTCCGTAGATAATGTTCATACTTTCTCGATGCCCCTTTTGTTCTGGGCGTTTCATATAATACCGAATCCACTTGTAATTTTTTCGCATACGATTTCGGTCTTCTATGCTGGAGTTGTCATCAACACAGAACCAAAAGTCTACATTTTCCACATCATTCCACTGGTTAATAATTGAATTAATGGTTTGTTGAAACAAGTCATATCGTTTGCATGTAGTAAACGTCAGCATTACTTTCACGTTTTTAGCACGGCGATTTTTAAAATTATACGACGTATATCGCGCAAGATTGGCGCGATTCAAGCTGAAAAGAGTGTTCCATAATTCACAACAGCTCTTTGGAACAGAAAGTCCGGATCTGGCAGTATCTGCAATAACATGTTCCAAGTTCACCATCATGCGATGTGTGTATCTATCCTTTACCAACTGATCTTTATAAAACATAACGTTACTCACGGTTGATATGTAATAACCCGATGGTACTCGGGATGCGGTAAGAATTTGTTTGCAGCAATCGTATCCGCTTTCGGCATCTCCGGTGTAGAATGCAGAAATCGAATTATTGTATTCAATGCAGTAGTCATACTTTCCCTGACTTACAAAAAGCTTATCGATCTGGTTTCTAGAATACCCCTTGTACTTATGATACAATAAGTTAACAAGGACGTTAAGTCCCTCGTTTCGATACTGCTCCATAAGGGTTGCTACTCCTTCGATTCGATCAGGATCATACTTTGACGACAAAAGCAAATACTTTTGGCTTTTCATCAGCGTTTCCCGGCTTTTATCCGGATGATTTTCGTACAACTCCGCAAGCATTATGCAACTGTAATATTTTTCTTGCGCCCAATTGTTAAGCGTTAACACGAGCTCGTACCACTCAATGGCTTGTGTAGTATACTCTCTACCGCTATCCTTATAACTTTGTGCACAATAAAACGCATACCGTTCGGCCATTCCTCTATCTCCGCCTGGTCTCATTTCGTCATGGTATCCGCGTTCTAGGATGCGAGCATCGTTTAAATATTTGTTATCAACTTTGTTTCTGGCACCCCGTCTACCAGACTCAATAAAATAATTTCCTTGAATGGTTTCACTCGATCCGGTTTGTTCTGTGCAGGTAATGAACTCATGTAAAACGCCTTTAAATTGCCATTTTTGTCGACTGTTCACCATGAGAATGCGCAAATAACTGAAGCCGTTACCAAATTTGAAATGGTATGAATCAGCACGAAGTGGTTGTTCGAGTTTAAAGTCTCCGACGATTTTATCATCTGCGTCAAAGATAAACGAGTAGTCGGCTTTATTGTATGCGGCAGCAAGTGCGAGTGAACGATTATGACCAAAGTCCTTCCACTCATGATCATATATTTCACCTGGAACGTCTCGTTTCAAAAAAAATGCACGAATAATATCTTTTGTTTTATCAGTAGAACCCGTGTCGGAAACAACATAATAATCAAATTTTACATACGAGTATAAGTTTTCAAGCGTCTCTTCAATAACATGGGCCTCATTTTTTACAATCATGTTTAAACAAATTGTTTTACGGTTCAAGTTATTATGCATATTTGGATACGAATCTTTACTTGATCCCAAGTACAGTCTCGAATCAAACCCGGATTTGTGTTCCAGTGATTTTGGTTTTATTTCATTCAACGTTTTTTTAAGCAGCGCCTGTTTTTCATCTTTTTCAGCTACAAATTCGGCAGCACGCGTTTCTTGCTGTACATCCCTTACGTTTGTAGTTTTTGAATCTTGTAACTTAAATACGACAGCATTATTACTCATTTTATATTTTATAACTTATTTATGAAAATGACAATAAAATGAAAATTAAAAATAAAATAAAAAAGGTTGTTGAGGTTAAAAGGTTACAAATAATGTTACAATTAATATGAATATTTGAATACTCCTGGCTATAGGTATATGAGTTTTATTATTTAATACGTTTTTTCAAAGGTTTCATTTATTTTAATTTAACTTATTTTAACTACACCGTTTTTGGATGTTCTTGTCTTTTATACCATTCAGGTGGAGAACGAGGCAATTTCCATGTTGCAATTCGCTGTTTTTCAGGTGACATGTAATATGCGCGATACGCTTGAACTGCATCTTCGTTTTTGTAGATGTCGGGCATCGCTTGCGCAAACGGCGTAACTCCAAGCAACTCGTCAACAGGAAATTTTTCATTCGCTGGAATCCGGGCTCTAAGGTGTTGCGCAACCATATATGATTTGTGAACTTTTGTTTCAGGGTGGCCGTACCGATATTTCCATTCTTCATGCATAGCATCAATGACGTCGAGGGTCCAAGTAAAGTTAGCGCGAGACGTTCGGCACCATATCGTGACGGGATGGTTTTTGTGAGCTTGTTTGTAAAGAACCGGGTCTGTCTCACTTTCTTCCGGATCCAAAAGTCGCTTTGAAGTACAAAGCATTTGCACGGCTTCCAGTAGTATTTTGGATACATGTTTGTCCATCATGGCTTCCGCAATTTCGCGAGGAATCAATGATAGTATAAATAAATTCATCTTAAAGTCGATGCTGTTGATTATTGTCCACACGTTACCAAATGAAAATGAATTGAATTTCCATTCAATTTTTTTTATTTTATTGATGCATGTCGCGAATAAGTTGACGTGCCGGAACTCCGCCTCTAACCCATCCATCAACTGCAGCCCCTTCTACGAAGTTGGCCGAGTTATTCATAGTAGCTTCTAAAACGGGAAGTAACGGCGTGTTTGAATATGCCATGTAACATTGTTCGCTTAATAAATTCACGCTTCTACGATTCGTAAAGTTGTCGCCCTGCATTAACTGAGACTCTAGTACCGGATTCACTTTACCGCGGCCCAAAAATGGAACAGTCTTATATGGGCGTTCATTTAAACTTAATTTATCTTTATTATATGTATTTTCACTTCCAATTGTAAGTTTAGAATTCAGATCAATATTGCATCCGCCTATACCGACCTGATGCGACCCATTGTAAAAAACATTAGGTTGGGATGTAGCAAAGTCAATCGGCCTTGCCATTGTACAATCGGCCGCAAAAAAATTCAACAAGTTATAATTGGCAGAATTTAAATTTTGCACATTTCGTTGACTAATATCAATACCGTCATTTCCGATTCGAGCCAGGTTGTCAAAAACGTAAGACATTTGTTTGTATTTTACTATTTGTTTATGTAGTTGTAATATTAATATTATAGTGTGATATTTTACTTTTATAAATAAAAAGTTACTAAATAATATTATTAACTTATTAACAACTTATTAACTTTAATTTAATTATTATTGAATTACTATTTTTCCTTTATAAATGATAAAAAAAATTGAAATGTTTTTATATATCATGTCAATTGTAATGCAGTGCTTCAAATCAGAAAGAACAACTCGATCAAATGTCAAAACCGTTTTGCAAAGTATGCAAAGATGCAGGATGCAGTGAACCCGAATATACCAGTCATTTCGTGAAAGACCAGCCAGGTCCGAACGGAAAGGTTGTATGCCCAACCTTGTTGAACCAATCATGCCGAATTTGCGGAGAAAAAGGACACACGTCATCATACTGTAAGCAGAACAAATACATTCAACATTCCAACCCGCAGCAGACTCAAACTCAAGCTCAAGCTCAACAAGCTCGCGCTCCTTATGCTCATCCGCACGGTCCTCGTATCCGTCTTCAGCTCGACTCTCCCGCATTGTCAGTCGCGGTGTCAGTGATTGAAAAAGAACAAAGCAAGGAGAAAGCACACGAATGGTGTGAACTTCCGAACCCGCAGATTGATGTACGAACTGTTGATTTGAACCATGCTAAAATATGGGAGAATGAAACAGTTCAGTCAATGGACGAAGAGTTTCGACGAATCGCGGAAGAAATTTACATGAACAGCTTGATTTCAGAGAAAGACTATTGGCTGATCGAGCAGCTCGACAACAACAATGAGCGAGGTTTGCCTTTGTTTGAGTGCGGCAACTAATCCAACCGAGTCAACATCAGATTCGCACCAGTGGAAGGTGCATTTTTTTATTGTTTTTATTCTTTTTATTTTCTTTTAATTATGCTCCAACTACCTGACCAATACGAGTGCTGTTTCTGCTACATGCAAATTCATCGCCTTCTTTGCACGATACCATGTCTCCATAGCAAAATTCAGCAAACGCTCGTTGGTCGTTATTTACGCGTGTATTCGCAGTTGCGTAAAAGTTACGCATAGATTGATCGAATTCAAAATTGTCGCCTAAATTTGAAAATAACTTGTTGTATATGTCGCGACTTTCTCGTTCATCCGTTTCATTGGTTTCAGAAGAAGAAATAAGATCACGTTTACTTGCATCAAAATTCGTACTGATAAATTGTTTTGCGGTTTCATTTATATTTTCTTCTACCTTGGGAATAAATGCAGGCATTGCACCCTCTCTGTCGGGATTATCTTGAATCTCTGGCAACAATACATTCATTAAAGGGTTGGTTTTGTTAGGGACAACAAATGTACCGCTGATTGGAACATTAATGCGGTCTCGTCCATAGCTTTCTCTAGGTCTCGGATTTTCGAAATCTGACGGGCTTCTATTTGAAGAAAATCCTTCTTTTGTTTTAAGAGGACTCATGGTTTCATCAGTACTATCGCTTACTCCTCCATTGCCAATACGAGACGTTCCAGAGTTAACTGTATACAAGCCTCCAATAACCGCTAAAGTAATAAATCCAATAATAAAAAAATTAATGTTCATGGTGAAAAGATATCCCAAAATTGAGAGAACAATCACAAGACGCGATCCCGCATTTAATTTACTTTCAATACTACTTCCTTCTTTTGGCCATAGTTCATGAATATGGTTTTTATCCAATAATGCAAATGGATCTGAAACCCACATTTTTATTTTGTCCGAACTCATTTTGTGATTATGCTAATATATCTAATATAATAATAATAATTAACAGTTATAATTATAATTATACAATAAAATAATGATTTCAATTTAACGATTAAAATACTAACTGTCAGCTGTTTTTAAAATTTTATTTTTTATTTTTTCACCAGTCTTCATAGCTTTTTCTTTTTGTAACTCATGTTTCGCGCGATACTCTTCGCTTATAAACTCAATCGTTTTTCGTTTAGCAGCGCCATTTACTTTCAATGTTCCAATCGGATCATTTGAAGTCATTGACTTGTAAAGATTTCCCGTTTCAGTATCTAGAACATACGGCACTCCATCCACTTGTTTTTTAACACGGGATCCTTTATCGTTCCCGGTCCCTTTATCTTTTCCACCATCGCCATCTTTATTCTTATCTACTGTCAGGGCCATTGCAACTTGTTGTACACGATTGCCTAATTGGTTTCCGGACGTTCCGGACGTTCCTGCCGTTCCTGATATTCCTGATACTCCAGATACATATGCATCTTCTTTCATAAGAGCGTCTGCGACCATTCCCTCATTTTTTATAAATGCATCAGAAACTACTTTCGCATCAACGTGTTGTATTTTTTTAAATACAAAGTAGTTGTTCATAAACGAAACTGCTTTCATTTGTGGTGTCATTTCATTTGCTTTACCTGCAAAATGGAGAAGCGGGCCTCCAGATGTAGCTCCCATAAATTTTTGAAACTTACGAAGGGGGTGGTTTTCAGGAAATGCGCGTTTCGGAAGAGAAATAGTTGAAGCTTCTATCTCGGATTCAATGTCGCCATATCCATATGAAGAACTTGGAACCATACCCTTTACATAATACGTCATCATATCAAAGAGCTGTCGAAACGATCCCATGCTAGCTCCGTATCCAGATGGAAGAAACAAATCACGCTGCGTTTCCGTTTCGGAGACAAGTTCGAATCCATAATTTCGCATCACTCTTTCCAAATAAATCATGTTTACCAAATACTCGGTATGAATTACGTTAATTGATTCCGTGATAACATCAATTGCATATCCAATGCACGTTTCATCATCAAAGTATTCTTGCTTGTTATATCGCTTTGTTATTCCCGCAATAAGGTTATACTTCGCATCTTCAAAACGGATCGTATCCCCATTCGGTGTTTTTTTTAATAAGTTAAACACGGAACGGCCATCGTAACATGTTCCTATAAAATACCCACCCACTTTTGTGCATTCGCTTACATTTCTCATAAACGTATGAAGCGTTTTTACATCCTTCCAAAAGTAGTGCAGTGCAAACTGTACGGACGATACGTCAAATCCTTCTCTGCCGATTCCAAAATATTTTGAAAATTCTTCGCCTATAAATTTGGAATCATGTGTTCGTTCTCCAAAAACGGTCTGCTTAATCGCATGATAAATGCTATTTTCTGTTTTTTCCGATTCCAGTTTAGGGTTTTCTTGCGAATCCAAAGCGTTTTGGGGTAACTCTCGTATCACTTTTGAACTGTCAGCCTTTGCAAATACCATATATGTTTGTGCATTTTCTTCATCTCCGCCATCTTTTACTTTTACTTTAGAGTCGGTATGGAATCTGGCATAGTTTAAGTACCTCGTGTACGCACCATCACAGTTGTTGCTAATGTTGTCTTCTGAAATATCAATTCCGAATACAAATTTCAGTTCACAGTCAATCCATTTTGATATATCGCCTCCTTTACCGCACGCAAAATCAATGAGCGTTTTACCCGACGTTGCAACAGATGAAATCAGCGCACGCTTTACGAATTTGTTATGAAAATCTCGCAATGGTTTGGTTGGTGACACGTCGACAAGTACCCCGTTCGAAGCGTTTATTGTTTTTGTTTTAAATGCATCCGGTTTTCGTTGATAGTATACGTCAGTTTCGTACTCTTCTGTGGTGTCATTTGACGCCATTGCGTGCGTTACGTCACTTCGCAGCATGTGCTCTTCTACTGGATAATGCAATGAGTGCCAATTGCTATTTGCAACATGAAATGCATTTCCGCATTCGCGGGCCAATGTTTTATCATGTCGAACCTTTATTGGTATCCAGCGCATTCCGGGCTCGCGAGTTTTATCGTAGCGAAATTCAACTACCGATTTATCTGTAAATACGTCACCCGTTTCAGTGCACATTTGATATACTCCATTTACATTACGAAGGGGTATATTACAAATGTGAGCAGATGCGTCGTACGGTAGAGTTGGATAGAACGCAACTGCCGCTATATCAGTTGGGTACTCAGGAAGCATGCGCAGTTTTGCATTATGTTTAGCAATGCCATCTAACACGGTGCGCAGCGGATTTGTAATCCCGTCATGTTCTCGAGAGTATTTCACGCGTAGCGTAAGCGTTTTGTATTTAATAATTGGAGTATCGCTGCAAGTAATAGAATTAGGACGCTGACGAATGAGGTCGGTTTGGTCTTCGTTCTTGTCTGTAGTTACTAGAAAGTCAATTGTATTATGCATAGAGGGTTTCCATTTAAATGAAAGATCCCATGTGCATTTTTTATTTTTCGGCATTTGTCCAACTCCAAACATGCATACACCTGTATCTGCTGGAGTAAATATAAGACCATCTGTATTATAAATAAACCCTCCATCATTAATTTGTCGCAGAATATCACTACAGCATGAAAATATATCACCCGGCTCATACTTTGCAGCTACTCTAAACCGTTTGGATATAATTCGCAACGAGGCTGATTCATCACCTGGTCTAGAAACAATTGACTGAAACGCATTTTTTGGATCCGTCATGAAAACGGATAAGTAATATAACCTAAAATTAGTGGTGTTTGTGTTTGCGCTGTCGTTGCGTTGAAATGCAAATGCCAAATGTCGCGTATCCGTCTTTCCAATAAAATAAATATCAAACGCAGCATACATGTTAATGTATTCGCCAGTTTTGCTATGAAGAATGTGTTCTCCATCCAATAATGACCAGTATAATTTTTCATCTCGACATATCATCCCCGTAAATTGTATATTCATTGCAGTATCAATAAGGTATATTTTTCCGCTTCCGCTCACAAATAACAACTTGCGTTGTCCATCGGCTTTGTCGGTAACTGTGTAGTTGTGCCGTATATTAGGAACGCTAGTTGCCCTATTGTAAGTTGTTATATCATATTTGTTTACCACATTTGCACGTTGGAGGGTTACTGAAGATGGTCCGATGAAGTCACTGGGTTTTAAACGCACGTTATTTTTTACAGTACGATCATTTAGTTTACCCTTATCCGTATCACTGGCTGAATCGGAATCCGTATGAGAAGATTCTTTTTCGAAATCAGAGTCGTCTGCCCCTCCTCTCTGCGCAGAATCATTATATCGACGTTGGCGCTTATCATGTGTTCTATAAAGGAGGTGATGATAGTCGTTTGCAACAGTTTGAAGTTCGCTATATTGAACTGGAAAGTTAGTTCCTTGAAGACCAGATAATACGACCTTTATACCCTTCCTCAGTAGAAATGCCAGTTCTTTAGAATTATTTACGCGTTTTCCAGGACCAATACGTCGATTGTCTATTTCAATCTCAATTTCGTATTTTGGAGGAGATTCGATAACGTTTGCTTGATCGAACGTGTACGTTGTCATCATTTTCCAGCTATTTGGAGGCGGCATTCGTTTTGATTCTTTTACGATACTAAGATCAAATCGAATGGGTGAATCAGGATGTTCAAACGAGATGCGTTTCATGTATCGAAATGCTTTTTTTGTTTGGGGCCACTTCTGAATGGTTCTTGCAATTTCAGCCGACTCTAGTCGCATAACCGTTTCACGTTGTAATGAAACTTTAAAGTTAAACTCGCTGAACTGAGCAGGTCTAACGGGTGCCCCATTAATGTAAGCATTCATTTTTCGAACGCACCTTACTCGATTTGATCCATATGATACATCCGAGTCAAGCTGGTTTGTTGTACAATACTTTTGTATTTGAGACAATCCGTCTATCTCAAACCGATTATTTGACATTTCGTGTTTAATTCGTGAATCCGTTGCATCATCGACAGATTCATTCTCATAATGAATGCGAAGATGATAGTCGCCTGTCCCAATAGGTCGGTATCCTGCCGCTAAAATACGGTCGATTACATTTGAATGATCGGTATGAGTTAATGTGCGAAACCCAAGCGTACCAAATCGAACTTCCAACTCTAGTTGTGAGTTTGACGATGCAACATTTTCAACGTATATGTCAGCAAATTTATCAATGTCATTCGTCAACTCAGTTCTACCTCTACCTCTATCACTTCTATCCCTGTCGTTGGTACCCAGTTCTCGCTTGGTAATATTACGATGTTTACTGCTGGCCATACTTTATATGAATTAACTCGCGTGTTCTGTATTATGATGTAATACTATACTCTATATTATTTATAGTTTATAATTTAAACAGTTTTAGGATCAATTTACTGACAATTTCAAATTTTATCATCAAATACAAAACCCAAAAACGCAGATATGATTAGTTAAATAAATCAAGTTAAAGATATATTTATATATGTTTAATTATAAGAGTAACGCATAATACTCATCTCTCTCTTTCCATCTCTTAAATTCTCTTATCTAAGACCCACTAAATATAAATACAATGAAGTACTCTATGATGGCAAGTATTTTATTGTTATACAGTATCGGAACTTTAGCAGTTCCGGTAACCATGATTCAGTATAATAGCCAGAGTCCATTAGAGTGCGATGGCTGTAAGTGGATTGTGAGTAAAGCACAAGATTATTTGAAAAACAATGAAGCTCGTTTAGATAATATCACAGAAGTGGCAGTTGAGTCAAATATTTGTAATCACCTGCCGCCTAAAGATATTGATCTTTGCGACAAACTTGTTTTAAAATACATTCCAGTTGCTCTAGATTCGCTAGTTGAAAAAATATCAGACCCTACATTTGTATGCACAGAAGTAGTTCCATTATGTTCCGACGCAATGATATTTCAAAATTCAGAAAATCGTGTAAAAACGCCTACAACTATAGATGCATGTTCAAAGTCATTTCGCGTGTTCTATGATTATTTAGAAAGTAATACAAAAAATGACATTATCAATAAAAGTTTTAATATGTGTAAGCGCGACAACATTGATAAGGTTCTTGCATGTGAAGTTGTTTCTCAACACGTTGCAAATGCAGCAGTGTCGATTTTTAATGACGATGTTGATATATGCAAGTTGCACGTATTTGAACATGATGCTAGTCACGGTAGGCGTATTTTAGAGTCGGTAGATGCCGATATTGAAGATTCTGATTTTGAAGATGAAGATGATGAAGATGAAGTTGAAGCTGACGTTGAAGCTGATTATGATGATGACGATGATGATGATGAGGTACTAGACAAAGAAAATGAAAGTGAACCTGATGAAGGAGATAATGATGATAATGATAATGAATCCGATGATCCCGATGATAGTGATAATGATAATGAATCCGACGATGATGGTGATGGTGATGGTGATGGCGAAGACGAAGACGAAAATGCCGGAAGTCGAAGACTTCTTCGTTTTAAAATTAAAATTTCTAATCCATTCAAATCGAAATCATCTCCTCCTCCTCCTCCTAAACCTGCACCTGCTCCAGCCCCAAAAGCCGCTCCTGCTCCTAAACCTGCTCCTCCTCCTAAACCTGCACATGCCCCGAAAGCCGCTCCTGCTCCAGCCCCGAAAGCCACTGCTAAACCAGTTATTTTACTAAAAGCGGTTGCTGCACCTCCTACTGTGGTTCCATCGGTAACGCCGGCGCCTAAACCGGTGGCAGTTACTATCAAAACATCGAGTTCAGCTTCGGCAGTGTCCTCGTCCAGTAAGAGTAAAAAAAAGAGTGGGTTTCTAAAAAAAGGCTTATCTTTTGTTAAAAAAGCGGTCCCAGTTGTTGCTAAAACTGCCGTTAAGGTTGCAAAGGCTGCATCACCTGTCATAGTACCCGCTGTAAGTTTAATACCTGGAAGTACTATTCCATTAACATTAGTTAATAAAGTTGCTCCTAAGGTTGTGAATGCCGTTAAAAAGGTTGCTCCAAAAGTAAAAAAGGTAGTTTCAAAAATAAAAGACTATAAGGCAAAAATATCAAAATCTTCAACGTCTTCTTCTTCAACAAAACTATCATCTATCGTAAGTAAGGTGAAGGCAGAACTTCCTAACTTGAAGGCAAAGGTTAACAATACTGTTTCTAAAATAAAACCAGTTGTTTCTAAAGTTTCAAATATCAAAAAAAATCTTACAAAGGTCAAAGTAAAGAACGCCGCCGACAAACTTAAAAATAAAATTAAAGGAGCAGTTAAAAAGGTTGGGACTAAATTAAAGAAAGCTATTCCGAAAATAAACGGTGTAAAGATTTATGGAAATTTTTGCGGTCCAAACTATTGTGGAGGAGAAAAATTCAAAGGCGCAGAAGGCCCAAACTGTCGTTGGGGAGTTTCGCCAAAAGATTCACTCGACAGTTGTTGTAAATTACATGATCAATGTTGCGGGAATGCATCCAGTAGAGGAAAACATTGTAATAAGGAAGTATTGGAGTGTGCGAAAAAGGCGTCTTGTTCTGGAACAAGTTGCACACTTGCTAAAGCGGCAATAACTGCAGCATTTACAGTTGGTAAAAATAAAGTATGTGGAGACTTTTTAAGAAAAGGTTCTAGTAAGAAACCGAACACTCCTCCTACAAGTATTGATGGTAAGTCTAAGTCATCGTCATCGTCATTGGTGTCGCCACAACCGAAATCAAGCACTAAAACAATCGTTAAAAACAAAGGCAGTGTTCATGTCGCTTCATCACTATTAAAAGGTAAGACGACGGATACAATTCCAGAACCAACATCAGAAAAATCTACTACTAATACAAACTCGGATACGGATACAGATACAGTTGCCTCGTCTGAGTCGACTACGCAGTCTTCTGTTTCAGACGAAATCAAGGATAGTATTCCTGCCGCCATGTCTAAATTAGCGACGGTTAGAGAAAAACTGGTTTCAATCATCAACGAAATGAACGCTAAGGATAAGACGCTTGAAACTGAAAACAAAGGAAATTATGAAAAGGTTGAGAAAGACGTAGAGATGGAGCAGCTGCGCATAGAAGCAAATCGTAAAATATTAACTGACCTGAATACTAAGATAACGAGTTTGAATGTGACAATACAAACTCACTATAAAACACTTATAGCTGAATCCGAATACATTAAACGCCTGGATGCAATTCGTCCAGGGTTTCTGAAGTCGCTTCAAGAGCTTTCGTCACATATTGACTCTGTAAAAACAGTTGTGGATAGTAATATTGTAAAGGATGAATACAAGGATGAAATGATCGATCTTCTTAACGGAGTCAGTTTAAATGCTCGTAATATTTCTGGGTTTGTTGCAACTGCCTTTATCAACCACTACAATAAATACAAAAATATGATGACTCAGGTTGATGCATCTTACGAAAAGAGCATTCAAGAACTAACTAATTTATCGTCCGAGTACAAGGAAAAACAAGTTAAAATGTTGGAACTTCAACGCGAACGTTCGAAACTGGAAGCTATTTTGTCAAAGTTAAAAAATACACTAACCATTTCAGCAAATAATCAAAAAGAGTTTGATACTGTTCTAAAACAGGTTCTTGATCTGTTTGACGAAAAAAATAGAAGCGACAAGTGCAAGTGCAACTAAACTAACAGCAATCCATTTTTGATAATTTCACAATTGAATTTAACTTTTAACTATTTTTAATATTTGACATAAAAATGATATAAATTAAACTTCTTTATACGAGTATAATTTACAATTTAAAAAATTACACGCTAAAATAAAATAAACATGGGATCAAGTCAGTCTATTTCTTTAAACGAAACATACGAGTTGCGATTTACACCGTCCCTTTTTAAACTTGAAGAAGACGATACGGCCGAACAAGATGTTGATATTACAAATGACCATACGGAGAAAATATCAACATACGTAGGATCAAAAGACTTTAAAAAGGATGTTGAATGTGTAACAGACGTAAGCATTCGTCCGAAACGAGAAAATGCAAGTACGATTCAGTTAAAGTTTAAGCAAACAACTGCAAAATTTATAGAATCGGATTGTGCAGTAATTGTTCTTGGAAAGTGGACATCTAGTGTAAAACAGAGAAAGCCTTCGGTCAAAAAACAGCCTGTTAAAAAATCAAGTAAACATGGCGGCGACAGTGAAAAAGAAAAATCCAGTAGTCATCTAGCCATGATGGGGTCCGACGATGAAAAGAACGAGTCTCCAAAAAGTGATTTTGAACAAGACTTGGAAGATATTAGCGTTTCAGATATAATTGAAAAAATACAAGAAAACATGCATCATGAAGCATATATGGAGTCAAAATTAAAGGGTAATCTGTTTATTTGTTTCAAAGAAGATATCGAGTTGAGAAAATCGGGCCCAGATGATTAACTGAACGAATCTAAAGCTAACGTATAAATAATAAACAAAATAATAAACAAAATAATAACCAATCAAAAAATATAATATCACATTAATTTAACAGTAGTGTATTATTATAACTTTAATTACTATTTACTACTATCTAACAGTCAATCAGACAATATTAAACCATGGGTCTTAAACAGCTTTTACATACGCAAACAGGCGGATACATTATTTCCGTAATACTTGGGTTTGGACTTGCATCGCTTTTTAGAAAGGCGTGCAACGATAGAAAATGTATAAAATTTGATGCGCCATCGTCTGATGAAATAAAAAATTTCGTTTATAGATACCAGGATAATAAATGCTTAAAGTATACCCCGAGAGCAATTAAATGCGATGATTCAAAAAAACATACAGTTGATATTTCATAGATGTGTATTAACTGTACCTATTTTAGTATTTACGTTTCCCACTTTTTCGAATTGTCTGTCGTTTTCTTCCTCCTTGGTTAGCAGCAGCAGCTTCATGTTGCCTGCGTACACAATCGGTGTATTCATTTCGTCGCCTATTTAATCCAATCAGTATTTCATGTGCATCTTCTTGTTTATTGGATATTTGCCTATGCAGTTCGTCAATTTCTTTATTCACATTATCCAATCTTTCTTTACGCCTTTGTAGACTTTTTCTATATCGCTCGCATACTCTTAAATTGGGAGTGACAGGTCGTGGGTTACTTTTCACCGTAACTTTAGATTTCCTAGTTCCCTTAGAACCTTTAGAACCTCTAGACCCTCTAGAACCCTTAGAACCTCTAGAACCCTTAGAACCTCTGCTACCGTTACTATTTTCTTGTCGTTCTAGAATGGCCGGTAATGGGGCTGGTCCTGCCACTGCAGCCCCGTCGTTACGGCGATTTAATATAGATGGAAAAAACCTGGAAGCTAATGATGATGATGATGATCGCATTCTTTTGTATATTATATATATTATATTAATATTATATATATACAAATATAAAAAATATATGTGAAATATAAAAACGTAAAAAACACTATTAATTGCGTAATTATATGCATACTTGTTTCTGATACGTATGTATATAAAGAATAAGCTATAACTATACCCATATAAAAGATACAGAATTGAAACAAACGTAATAAACTGAAGTAAATGGACACAACGCGACTTGATGAACTTCCGGTAACCGCCTCAGGCATGAATGGTGGCGGCAATGTCGTGATTCAACAATATGATCCAAATATTCCAGGAGCAGGCTCTGACCCACGTCAACTAGCAATGAGCGGAGCACCTCCTCCAGGAATCGACCAACGAACCCTGAATGAACTAGTGTCGGGCGTGCAACGCGCAAGTGGTTCTGGAATGACGACTCTTCCGTCAAGAGATATACCGCGTGAAAGTCTGGCAATGCAACATGATGAACAAATCAAACCAAATTATATTCCTCGTGAGGCGAGCGGTCCTCACCGAAACGAGCGAGACGATTACATCTCTAGGTACGAGTCAAGCGATGAAGTTCGAGAGAATAATCGCAGAAGTCGTAATAAAATAGACACCCTAGAAACAATATATTCAGAGTTTCAAATGCCAATTTTGATGGGAGTGTTGTATTTCATGTTCCAGTTGCCCGCACTGCGTGTCGCCATCATGCAATTTTTACCGTCTATGTTCAATAAGGATGGAAATATGAATTTACACGGGTTAGTTGGAATGAGCATTGCATATGCGGTTGCGTATTACGTATTGACAAAAATCATAAGCGCTGTCGATAATGGACTTACTATATAAATATCATATAAATAATAATAACAATATATGTTTGATCTATTATTATTTATGTGAATGTAAATTTAAACATCCCAGATACTTTTTCAGGCAGATCCCCAAAAAAGTTAGCAAGTGTTTGCTGAGGTCCCAGTCTTAAGTTAGATAAGAAATTGAATAAGTATATAATTAATATAAGTAAAATTGCAGCACTTGCCTGGAATGAACCCGATGACGGGCCTTCGCTAGTCGACATGGTTCGAAACGTAACAACAATGATGCCAACCATTAGTATAAGCCAAAGAATATAGTATGCAAGCTTTGACTTTACATTTTTAAACGTGTCGCTGACTTTTCCGTCATACGTTGGCATTTTTTTTTGAGTATCAGTTGTTCCACTTGGAAGGTTTAACTTAGACTCTCCATTTTCTTCTATAATATATTGTTTAAATGTGGTGGTAGTAGATGTGTCTGCTGGACCAGCACAACTTGGTAAACTTGTGTAAATTGAATTTAATATGCCTTTTACTATAATTTCTTGAGCATCAAGTTCTTCCTTTTTACTCTTCACAATGCTCGGAACTTCGCTGCACATGTATGTATTGGTAGATACTTCGCTTCCAACAAGATTCGATCCTCCAATTGCAGTATTAAATGCAGAGCGCGTATCATAATGAGGTCCTCTTGAAGACGTTAGCATGCTTTGACAACTCGCACTAGCATTATTGGCAGCGTCGTTAAGTATAGTATCGTTGAATATATGTGCAATACCTTCAATATCAACCCATACATATATTTTTTTATTGGTTTCCGTAAATGTCACAATTTTTCCAGCAAGGTTAAGATTTTGGCCAGTTTGAATTGTGTTTAGGGCAGTGGATTCGTTTGAACGAATAGGAAATGAGTTAAAATCTATTTCCGAAACAACTACTACGTCTCCATCTACATACTGAGGGGTAACATTTTGAGGAACTGTTGAAACAGGCGGTGTACCTGATTTCGGAACCGTATAACGAAACCCATATTTATTTATATAATACAAGGTTGACTCTTCTGCTTGGGTTGAACTTCCTGCTCGAGTAATAATTTTTATGTATTTATCAAAATAACGAGAATAGGTTAAATTTTGCCTGAAGTTAGTATACTTTGACAGTTCCGTCCGATAATCATCATTCAATGTATTGTATCTTGCAATTGCAGTAGCAAGCTCGGTTCGTTTTTCGGCAGTTGCGCTACATTGATTTTGATTTCCTTCCACTACTTTGGATCCAATGTCAAACCCTTCTATAATTGAGTCAAGCTCGGGTGCGCTTGACCTCTCCACTAAACATGGACTGGGTACTTGTATTTTTATTTCAGTATTCTTGCCACTTCCATCAATACTATTGTCAGTGCTAATCAACATACTTTTTCCAGCGTAAAATTTTGACCGGTCATTAACATACTTACCATGTTCTAAACTTGGATTATTTTCGCGTAAATCGGGTGTTGGTCGTAATGTTCCTAAAAAATTATTATAAACTTCATCCAAATACATTTTTATTTTTTAATCAATATTGTTATCTTATTTTATTTTTTTGTTTTCTATTTTCTACTATATTACTTATTTATTTTTTATTCATTCTTTGTATTTGGATTTGAAACTTTGAACGAATGTTATTATATTATGTCAAGCCGTTTCCATAAAAACTTTTCGAGTCAAATAGATTATTCCGCCACTTACTCCAATAAAAACAAGGTTTTTGAAAATATCTCGACGATAAAGACCAAGGCTGTCCTTGTATGCTTGTGTGGATCCATTTGCTTTATCGGATAAAGAATTCATTTCGGTTGAAACCACACTGGCAATTTTTTTATTTTTCATAATATTTTTATCCATTTCTGCCATTACATCGGAATTTTCAGCGATTTTCGTTGTCAGCTCATTCATTACGAGTTCAATTTTGTTGGTTATGTCCCTTATTTTATTATAAGTAGGATATCTGGCTAACTCAGTAGAAACTGAATCACTACGACCAAGGGTAATTTTTTTATTTATGCTTTTTTGATAGGCTACATATTCCGGAACAAATGTGGTTAACAAGCCATCAACGTTGCGCTGAATGTCATCCACTCTATTTTTAAGTTCACAAACATATTTAAATTCGGTACCACACGTAGAAGGCATGTCTGTAATAATACTACTGTAATACTAAGTTATATAATTACAATATTAAAATTATTTTTACAATAAACATAATAAGTAATTCAATATTAATTAATTCATACTTAAATATAAATACGTATTTCTCTCTATATTTATATCTAATTATTATTGTAGTTTACTTTTCCTTCTTGTTTACGGCTACGAATATGAATATAAGCATACCAGGTTTTGAAAAGGTCGAAGATCTTAAAGGAGAATGCAATGGTTGGAATTTGGGGTACCTTATATTAACTTTAGGAGTAACATTAATTTTAGTGGGAGCTCTCTTTTATTATGTAAAGCAACGAATCGAGGTACTCGAAACATCTCAAAAAGAACAAATCCATATAATGCAAAGTTTTATTGCATCAATTGGCGACCAGTTTCAACGAATGAATGCTTACATCCAGACAAAATTGGGACTATCCGGATCTCAGGTGCCAGTTCCGCCGTCAGTTCCGTCATCGGTTCCACTGCATGACAATCTTTCTAAAAACTCATTACAAGAGTCATCTAGAATTGACATTTCCGAGTCATCTGATTCTGATTCTGAGTCGTATGACTCCGATTCTGAATCCGACTCTGATTCATCCGGATCGACCCATTCAAGTTCTGCAAGTAGTAATACAACTCGCGACTCTTATCAGGACCGATCACAAATAAAGCAAATTAAAATTCATGACATAATAGCCGATCCAGATAACGTGCCTATTAATTCTAGCTCTAACACTTGTAATATGGATAATATAAAAGTAATTGAACTTAATCAAATAGGGGAATACGAATCCGGCTCTGACGAACCCGGTTCAGAATCAGAATCAGAATCAGAATCAGAATCAGGATCAGAATCCGACTCCGAGTCCGAGCCTGAATCGGAATCAGAATCTGGATTAACTTCAAAAGCAAAAGACGGATCTGAAGAACATGCGCCTGTCGCACTCGACGGTATACATGTTACAAAATTAGAAAATAATGTTGCGAGCGCGTTTACCGACGATATTGGTATCGATATCAATATCGATAAAGAAGTAGCAAAGAACAGTGGTCAAAAAAAAACATTAACTATCGACCTAGATGAAAATAAATCATCAGTGTCTAACCATGAACCACAATATTCAACTCTTAGTATTAAACAACTTCGTCAGCTTTTAAAAAAGAAAACGCCGTTGCTAACAATACCCGATATATCTAAAATGAAACGTGAAGCAATTATTGAAATGCTTCAACAATGATTAACATTAGAACAGAAAATAGAAAAATAGAAAAATAGAAAATAAAAAACAATAGCAACAAATCAAAATATTAAAATGTAGCAATTATATAATATATATTATAAACTTAATAATATTTAGTATTTAATTTAATTTAATTTAATGAGCTGGGGAACTGCATATTCAGGTTCAAACAACATTCATTTCAATTTTCCGCCTATTATGGAGGATGGTCGAACATTTTCATCATGGGTTCCAGGATCTGCCATTAACGATCAACTTAAGGCGACTCATAATATTCAAAGTAACTGGGATTATCGCCAGTTTCTTATGCACAATTCAGATAATATAATTGAAGGAAACATGCAACAAGCGTTTTATCAGACGGGCTATGTGAGTATACAAAATCAACCAGTGACAAATTCTCCGTTTTTATACGCAAATGTCGCCGATAAAAATCAACCTTATGGGTATGAAGATAGCGATTTAAAAAATATATATATGACAAGAGAAACGCTTCAAAGTCGCATGGTGTCTCCAGTCATTACACAAGATCAAATGTTAATGCAGCAAGTCACGCAACCGCGACAACCTTAATTCGTTTTGTTGTTAAATTACATAAGGCAATAAATAAGCATCTGACTCCTTCGTTGGCGGTTTTAAGGGGTTCGGTGATTCGCAGCATCCGCAGTGGTCTTCATTTGCCTGAACGATTTTACGGTCGATTACCTTTGGGTCGTAGTGTATACTCCACCGCCCTAATGGCTTTTTTGCAACCACGCTATCGCTGACATTGACGATATTAAGAAAACGGCGAATATGATTTTTCATCTAGTTGGCAATCTATTCTATTTATTCTATTTATTCTATCTAATCTATCTAATCTAACATACGTTAAAAATGAATCAATTTTAACGCTTTAAAATTAAGAATTGAAACATTTAGGAATATTTTTACAATTTACAATTTACAATTTACAATTTACAATTTACAATAGTTTTATTTTCTATGCATATTTTATAATTTAAATTTCTAGACAAAAATACCAATCAACAATGGACGCAATCATGTTTTTATACACTGCGGTGTTATTTTTCATACTGACACCCGGTATTGTTCTCGCTCTTCCTCCCGGCGCAAGTAAGACTGTGACCGCACTTACTCATGCGGTTGTTTTTGCATTTGTTTGGTCACTTACTAACCAGGCAGTATTTGCAGCAACTCGTGGACTTTTTTAAATTTTAAAATTTAGATTTTAAGGTCATAAAAAAATCATAACAACAACAAAAAATAAAAAATGAACAATGAACTGTAATTTTAACCGGCATGGCGCAGAGGCAGCGCGCGGGGCTCATAACTCCGAGGTCACTCGATCGAAACGGGTTGCCGGTAGTTTATTAACAGTTGTTTTTCATTTTTCATTTTTTATTATTTTATTTATTTTATTTGGTTTGTTATTTTTTATACTATGTATTGTTATCATCCGTTGCGTAAAATCCAACTCTGCGACGACTGTCGCCCATCGGAATCGCATCTGGAATACGCCGAGGACCATTTTCATCAAGCGGGCGTTCTTTATAAAACGTATTACAGAATATCATTGGGCTACACGTCCCGTTATCAGGGGTTGGAAATTGCCAAGCCGGACCGGGGTGCGAAGGGATAGTATTGCTATCGCTAGTTGATTCAAGATCCGATGCAGATCCTGTCGATGATCCATTTGCAGACGTCACAGAAGAATATTCCGGATTAAGCAATAATAAATCGTGTGTCTCAGGGTATCCGCCTGGTGTAAGTCTGAAATTTTGCTGTTGCATGTTCTCCAACCCTTCTCCCTTTGTTCCTATCATTATATCTGACCCTGACCCCATTGTATATTTTATAATCGCTCCACTAAATATAATTGCAATAAACATGAATAGTAGCATGATTATATCTTTACTTTTACTTTTATCCATTTCGAGTAATGAGAGTATGTTATATAATTCAAAGTGATAAATATTTATAACTCCTAAATTCTAATTGATAAACAATAATATCTACATAAAGTAAATGATAATTCCAATAAAACTACAATAAAAAATGCAATCTAGTGATTCGACATCATCAACTGCGTTTTTGAAAAAAATCGCAATTCTTGAAAGTATTGCCAATCCAGATGACCTGCAACATATTGAACGGTTTTTTAACAATCTTGCTACTCTAAAAAATCAATGCAAACAAGGAGATCCAGATCACAGACGCGCATGCTATATGGCACGTAATGCGTTATTTGTTACAACTGCCGACTTTTTAGGAATAATGACTTTTCCTAGTGGAGTGTTTGAACTGCGAGAGTCCACGCCAGATGAAATTTTTTTGCAAGGGAATCGACTTAAAACGTGGATGGAATTCAGTCGCGACATTGTAAATGATATGGGCCCTGAAGAGAACCGCGACATGTACTTATCTAGCAAGCTGAGGTGGCATGATTCAGTGACGAAACCTATTAAACGTGAATTTAAAACAGTTATATTATATGAAATATGTTCATTGAATAACCTTGCAAAATCTAGTCATGGTCCAACCGAGTTTTTTGGACCAGCGTCTCGGTATGGTAAATATGTTTCGTATGCATCCAAAGTCATTGAAGAAGGCGGATTCGTTGATACGTTATTTGATAATATATGGACGTTTAAAAATGATACCATGTCTATTGAGGTAGTATGTGAAACATTTTCACTTATGCCGGGCAAGCATATACAAAAAAATAATGGAGTATTTGAAATTGGAAACTTTGGATGTTTTCAAAACGTATCTGCTGCCCTTTTTTACCTGCGGTTTTTATATGAGTATTATGTATTTGTTCAAGATATAGTAAATGAGTTTGGTTCTGAGGTAAGTCAACTAAAGTCGCCTTCTGCCAGCCAAGATGAACGTATACTAATGACTTGTATTTCAGAATATTTAGAACATACGGTCGAATTTGCTAGAAACGATATGTTATACGTAGTGACCGCGCTGTTTATTTACTATAAATATCCACCTTCAGCATCAACGCGTCAAACATCCATGCAAGACATACTAGCCAGATTCAGTGATGTTCGTCATGATCCTCGTAGAAGTACCCCAGCAGAACAAGATATCAAAAATGAACTCCAAGTAGTGGGAGCGCCACCATCAATGTATAGCGCTATGATGGCGAGAAGCGGGATATCCAATGTAATATCAGAAAAACTTATGAGGACTCCATCGATATCCCATTCTCGTCAACATGATAAAGGACCTAGCGCCATTTTAAAAAAGGTAGAAGGACATCGAGTTCGGGCAATTCGTCAGGGGTTAAATGACAATTTTTCCCCTAATACACAATGGGCGATAGCCTGCTGCGACTGGAACTGGAACCCACAAATACAAACTAAAGTAGGGAGACCATCTTCAATAGTGGATATAGCGTTCACTGCAATGACAAATCCAAGTTTAACCAGTAGAAAAACTTTACCTCCGGCAATTCACGACATTCTTCACCGCGCGGCTGCGTTGATTTCAAACTTTATTACATTACCAACGGTTTGTAGACGGGTTATGGACTCTCCAAGACTGTCTACGTTACATGCAAATGTATTTCCTCCTTCGACAACAACACTTGTTGCGATATACGGCGGTTCAAAAACATCCGAGATAATGGCGCGGCGTTATGCCGAGATCGAATTAAAAAAAATGATTGACGCGCCTGAAATGACGCAAGATGAATTTGATCAGTATGATCATGAGAATGCCAACGATCAGGATATAAATCGAATGTTAGGAACAATTCTTCGTATGAAAAAAGCTACCAAATTATCAAAAGTATTTAGAGGACATTTAGCGCGCAAGTCCTCGATGGGACGATCCGTTTCAAAAACCATTCGACGAAACAAAGAGTATAAAGAGTCTCGACAATCGTTTCATGAGGCATACAGTAAAGGACATGTGAATCTTAGTCCTATTAATGAGGAACGCGAATCCGAGTACCAGAAAAGTCGAAGCGAATTTGGTTTAAGCCCATCTAATGCGGTGGGTGGTAAAAAAAAATATAAGTCACGTCGTCGACGCAAGTAACGTAAATATATAACCAATATTTAAATATTAGCAATTAGCAAGCAATATTTAAATAATCAATGAAACATTAATGTTAATGTTGATGACGAGTGCGTTTTCGGCGATGAGAACGCTTTTTAGATTTCACTTTAGTCCTGCGCTTGCGTCTACGACCACCACTAGAAGATGGTTGGAGTAAAGGTGTTATTGCATCTTTCAATGCGGTGTTTTCTTCACCTTCTTTACTAAATTGAATATTAATACCAGCATATCCTCCAATTTCACCTTCTTCTACTTTGAGCTTATACATTTTAGGGTCAGCCATGTTGTTAGTTTAATATTTGGTTGTTATAATATATCCATATATTTTAAAAATCCTAAAATTAAAAATAAAATAAAATAAAAAAATAAAAAAATAAAAATGAATGCAATAACTCATATTTATTTTGATTGGTCAAAAACATTAGCAATTCCTAAAACTCGGGATATTTTTATTGCAACATCTACATTATCTGTTCTTTACCCAGATACTTTATTTACGCTAAAGTATTTATATGAAAAAGGATACACGCTAGGAATTATTTCAAACACGCATAAAGATCCAGCACTTTTTATTAAAGCGCTTTCTAAATCAGGTCTTATGAAATTTTTCAAAGGAACAATTGCGCTTTCCAGCGAACCTGCCTTGTGTGCTAAAGCATGTAAGAAAATATTTAACTACTGTTTGTCTCAAGACAATGTTTTGCCAGAACATGCTGTAATGGTGGGAGACGATTACCAAACAGATATATTAGGTGGACTTAGAGTAGGAATGAATGCAGTTCATGTGAATCGAGATGGAACTGGATTGATTCGAAAACGAACTTCGAATCCCAAGACGTCATCGGTTATCACAATATACGAAATTGGAGATCTTTTACATCATTTTTAATTAGTTCCAATTCCAATTCTTACACTCTTGCACTTGGATTATCAAGTATTTTTTTTGTGGTTTGAATGATACTTTCAGGATACTTTAAATCCACCAGTACTTTAATGCCTCCTCTAACTTTGGATATCCCATTTTCAACTTTATAGTGATAAATGTGATCTGTTCCCGATTCTCCTACACTTGTCTTCATGTGTAAATTTCTGATATTTTTATTTTCGGTAGATGCGGAAGTCTTAGACGTAGAAGAAGATCTCGATGTTGAAGCAGAAGTCGACACTGATGTCGTCGGTTTACTTTTTCGTTTGCCTTTTTTGGTACTTTCGACTTTTAACGTGTTCGGTGTTTCAAACAATTCGCACAAGTGAATATAATGCGTTGTCAACATAAAATCAACATTTTTCATATCTGAAATGTGATGAATGTACCCGTATGCGCTCGCAACCGCTTCATACGGATTTGTACCGGAATACAGTTCATCAAAAATTCCAAAGTGGCGTTTATCCGAATGATCGGTAATACAGTCTAAAATTTCTTTGCATCGCCTGGATTCGGCTTGGAATAAGCTGTCTCGTCCGGAGGTGTCTGGTATATTCAAGTAACAATGTAAAAAGTGATATGGTACAATATTGGCAGTTTTATAGACTCCGAATCCAATTTGCTGGGATAACAGTACATTGAACAGCGTGGTTTTAATAATTGTAGTTTTCCCGGCTGCATTCGGTCCGGTAATAAGTAGTTTCTTATCCAGACAAATGTCATTTTTTACAATCGTATCTTCATTATTACTACTATTTGAAGCCGTAACCGTATTTAGAAAATGTGCTTGTTGCATTGATGTTACTCTCGCGTGGGTTAGGTTATCTTTATTGTTATCGTTATCGTCGGCGCATGAAAAGCTGCATGCATTCAAAAGCCCGGCATCAACGTGTTTGGCAATTCCCGTGATATGTTCATAAAACGCGTTAAATCCAAACGTGTATCGCATCATGGCATCAACACTGGCGTCTTTGAAAAATAAATAGTAATGTTTCATAGCATATCCTATGTTTGCAATCGCTTTAAATGATAGTGAAAATGGTTCAATGTCTTCAAGGTCGCTGCACACAGACCGGATATTTTGTAATTCCGCTCCAAGACATCCGTTGAATGCATGATACCACTTCAGAGCCGTTCCGCATCGAAGAATCGTTTCCATTTTAGATGCAGTTTCTCTCAAATATGTTCGAACAAGGATCAAATGATCATGTATTGTGTAAATGTTTTTATAAAATCTCCAACACGACATGGTGTTTTGGTACACTTGCATGATATAGAACAAAACAGAAACCAGAATATACATTTTTCTCTCAAATGATACGGATGAAAACTCGGTAAATAATTTTCCAATCGCATGATTTGAAGCCAGTCCTTTTAGAACTTCGATATATTTTTCAACATTAATATCAATACCGCGAGACTTTATAATAAAAAACGGAAGAATTAAAATTAAAATCGGCATGAATAGTGAAACGACCGGAGTTGAAACGTTATAAATCGAGAGAACTTGAAGCGCTGTTGGAACGCGGTTTAGTTGCTCAATTCGGTCTATGACTGGAAGTGGAGGAACATCAAAGTATCCAAATTTGTCTTTAAACCCAACCTGATTCGTTTTCATTGTGTTCCAAAACGTGTCAACATTTTCAAAGTCGGTAGAGAAAGTAACATGTTTTTGAGTATACCGCTCTTTACAAAATCGTGTAATAAATTCCTGCGTATTCGTTAAATATTCAACATTTGTTGTAAACGTTTCCCCCCACATGTAAACATATTGTTTTGCATAAATGCTTGGAGTCGATGTCGCGGAGGCCGGAAAAAGAAGGGATTCGTATAGTGGGCGCGTAGTTACCGGATCCTTTGATACAACAAGTTCTAGATCGTCTGAAAGTGCGGTTGATACTGAATGAAGGTCGTATGCTGGGAGATACGCCATTGGAAGTTTGAATATTGGGTTTTTTGGTTTTTTTATTAGAGAACTTGTAGCAGATTTTAGTTTTTCGGTTAGTTTGTTTCCGCCGCTCATTCGAGTATCAGTATCCGTATCCGTATCATTATCCGTATTTTGAATGAGTCCAAAGTATTCGCCAAGTTGTCCAAGGTCTTTTGCGTCGCCCGTTTCGATATATTTCAACATCATTTGGATTGTTCCATGAATTGATACTGGCAGCGGAGGCGGTGGCGGCGGCGATTGAACTGATGGGGATGTTATCATAAAATAAAAATTAAAAATTAAAAATTAAAATATTAAAGGATTGAGTGGTTATATAATTTCGTGCATACTTATTTTTATATTTAAAAAAAGTTAAATTATATAATTCTGATAATACTGATATGGATATAGTTCTAGTTCTGAATTATAAAGTTGGTTGGGATTAATTATTCATCTTCATCTTCGCTTCCATTGTTATCCAATACAAGTTTGAACAAATCAGTTTCGTATTCTGAAAATCCGTTTTCCTGGTACAAAGAACAAACTGCTGCGATTCGAGCATTAATTGCAATTTCAGTAACATTGCGAGCATTTCCATTTGATAATTTTTCAAATATTCGGCGTTCGAAATGTTCACGAGAGTATTGAAGATCGATATATTTTTTCCACATGTCATAATGAGATCGTGCAACTACTGGATTTTGGATCCAGTCGGCTGCAATAAGTCCACATACTCCTGACAATTTTCCAAAGGTGCGTTTTACAGTCCACGCTGCAAATTGGAAGACGTCCGTTAAAATTCCAAAATACCAACGCAGAAAATCGGTAACGCGTTTTTCACCGTCAGAGTCAATTCCTGTACGAATAAGTGTCTCGCCATTTTGCATAAACGAGGTTGATATACACTCAGTGCGCTGATTGACGAGTCCGAGAATAAGTCCGACAAAGTGGTTCAGTCCTGATCTGGTCTTTCCTCCTGCCAAGTTTGACCACATGTATTTACGAATAAGCGGTCCAAATTCTGAAGAGTCACGAAGTCGTTTCAGAAACTGAACCGCTGGAGTATCTTGCCGGTTCCAATATTTGTCATTATCAGTCAGGGGTTTACCGCTGTTGAGTCGTTCAAATATTTCGCATATAATTGAATTGAACTCTACCGCACTCATGGAACGATTTTTTTTGAAAATATCAAGCTGTACAATATAGTTATTGAACCGGGCTCGTTCGTCGGCGGACAGTTCGTTGTAAAGTTTATTTTCCCATGGAAATTTTCCAAGGACAAATTCTTGCAAAACGGTCATTCGAGTCTGTCCGTCTTGTATATTGAAATATTCTTCATTTTCCTGATTACTATCATGATGCTTTGTAAGTGTAATTTGTCCAATCGGAAAATTTGACATAATAGAGTCGACCAAACGGACTTTGCTTTGTTGAGACCAAGACGGAAAGCGCTGGTGTTCTGGTATGCGATACGTTTTTTTCAATTCATCGCCGCCACATCCCGAGCGATGTTCGTGATCAAATCGATCGGAAGAAATCAATTGAATTAGTGCAATAGTTGTTTGTTCGCGAATTATTTTATTTGACAACGTCATTTCGGAATGTTGCAAAATGGGATGCAAGTGTAATTGCATATATATAGGCGTTGTATTCGTTGCGAATATCAATTTTTTAATTTATTGTATATTTTTGCTGATAATGCGAAAAAATAAATTTATTCGAAGATTGTAGATATAGATATAGTTGATAGATAGAAAATATGACGTCTTTAAAAAACATTATCCCGACTACAATGAAGATAGACGGTAGAAATGTATGTCTCGTTTCTGATATGAAATCCGAATTAGCATATGCTTCATTTTCACTACGAGGCGGGTATTATACTGAATCCAATATGAACCACGTTGGAATAAATCATTTAATCGAGCATATTATTTTCGAATCATGGACCAAGTGTTATAAAGACAAAAGTCGTGATAAAAACAAAAATTCATTGCATTCACTTCTAGGACCTGTTACCAAACGTCGTACTCGCAATAATAGTAATAATAATAATAATAATAAGAATAATAAATCATGTCTTAAATTTTGGAATAATCGGCCAGTGTTATACAATGGATACACTCGTATACAGTCAGTTGACGTCTTTATATACGGTCTTGCTTCGGATTCTTCATTGATTGTAGACTATATTACACAAATGATATGCAGTTGTCCAAAACATCTAAATTTAAAAATGTTAGATCATATAAAAAATACGGTTCTTACTGAACTTAATGCACTACACACAAGTAGTGCCACCAAATTAGACAGTGAGATTACTTATCATAAAATAGGATCGAAATTGCCCGACGCAGTTGGAAGTAGACATTACTTGGATATAGCAGTTCAAATAGAAAATTTAAAAAAGTTAACTATCGAAGATGTCAATGACTATTACTATCGTTATTTTACGGTAGAAAATGCAATTTTTTTTTATGGCGGATGTATATCCGAAAGACAACTGCGCAAAAGTATTTCACTTCACTTGGCACATTCACGCCCTTATAAAAATATCAACAATAGTATAAGTATAGCATTTGATGAAAAAAAGATATTTTCACAAGAGTTTATTCAATGTTCTGATTCTGATAATAAAAAAGAAAAATATCCAATAACTGTGGTAAAAGATCCGTCTGTTAAAAATAATGCAGTTTTTACTTTGTGGTTTCCTGTAGAACAAACTGCGAATTGTAAATACATAAATGATACGTCTGTTTTATATTTATTACAAATGAGTATATTTTCTATGGTGATGTCAAGCGAACTTATGGAGCTACTTCGAATGCAATATAATTTAGTATACGGTATAAGTGCTAGGTACGTAATATACAGCGGGACAAATATAATTAAAATTTCCGGAAGATGCTTGTCATCTAAGGTAAAACAAGTAATCGAATTGTGCAAGCGATATATTGAGAAACGTAAACATAATCCAGTTTCCATTGAAACTATAAATTCAGAAAAGGGTAAATTTAAATTGTCGTCATTTTTAGAATCAGTTTCATTGTCAAATGTTATGACGTACTATGAAGGGATTGTAAACGCTTCAATGATTTCAAATGGTAGCGACTCCATAGATGAAATTATTAGAAATAGCAAGTTTGAATCGTATAGTGATTGCATAAACCACGTTGACCGAGTAACCCCATCAGATATAATGAATCATTTCAAACGAATTTGTCTATCAAATGTAGTTGCCGGATACAGTATAAAATCATAAAATGATAAAATGAAATGCGAATAAAGATATAAAACTTGATAACTATATTCATTATACTAATTATCAATAACTCAGTAACGCAATAACTATCTATCAACTATTAAAACTAGATGCCAAAAATAGAAGAAGGGATAAAACTTGACTTTCATAATGTTTTGATTCGTCCAAAACGATCCACAATCAACAGCCGGTCCGAAGTTGATTTGTCAAGAATGTTTCAATTTAAAAAAAAGTCAATAACTTGGACAGGAGTTCCAATAATCGCTTCAAATATGGATACAATTGGATGTTTTGATGTGTATCGTGTGCTTTCAAAACACCGTGTTATTACAGCATTTCACAAATTTTATGACGTAAACGATTTTATTACGTATCAAAATGATAATGGCATACAATTTGATCCAGAATTGTTCATGGTATCTACCGGAATAAGCGACGAAGATTTCGATAGAGTGAAACGTATAATGGAGCGTATTCCTTGTAACTGGATTTGTATTGATATTGCAAATGGATATATCAAGGCACTGGTCGATTTTTGTAAACGGGTAAGGTTGATGTTTCCTGATAAAATAATTGTAGCCGGAAATGTAGTTACGCGTGAAATTGTTGAAGAGCTCATTTTAAATGGCGGGGTGGATATTGTAAAAGTTGGAATTGGATCAGGAAGCGCGTGTCTGACCAGAATGAAAACTGGAGTTGGAATGCCTCAGTTATCGGCAATTATGGAATGCGCGGATGCGGCTCATGGCGTAGGAGGACACATTATTAGTGATGGCGGAATAACATGTCCCGGGGATATGGCAAAAGCATTTGGAGGTGGCGCCGACTTTGTTATGGTTGGCGGGGCATTTTCAGGACATGATGAAAACCCCGGACAGCTTGTCACAAATCCTGATGGCAGTCAATCTAAACTGTTTTATGGAATGAGTTCATCACATGCTATGCACAAACATTATGGTGGAATGAATGACTATCGTGCATCTGAAGGACGCGTTATTCGCGTACCGTATCGCGGGCCGCTTGAACATACAGTTTTGGATTATTTGGGTGGGCTCAGAAGTACTTGCACATATATTAACGCATCATGTGTTAAACACATTCCTTTGTGCACTACATTTGTTCACGTATCACAACAGTTAAACTCGTCGCTAGTGTAAACAATGAATTAAGTTAAAAAAAATAAATATAATTTATTGATTTTATTTATTTTATTTATTTTATTGATTTTATTTATTTTATTTATTTTATTTATTTACTCAGTCAGTCAAGTTTATTTTTTTTTCAAGGTAAGTTTACGACCAGTCAGCTTTACAGCAGATGTTGTCCCACCCGTAGATGCCGATGCTGACAACAACATGGTCCGCTTTTCTTCTTGTTTCAAATATTCGACGCACAGTTCTTCTAGATCTGAGAGCCATAACTGTTCCGGTGTTGTACTTTGCAGTGTCGCATATTGGGTTGTTTTACTATCTTTTTCCTTGGTAAGACGATCAACGTTTTCTTCGCTAACGCTATCCATTGGAAGTTTCAATAGGTACTTGTATCCAGTTCCAGTCGAGTCAGATGACTCGGATCCGTTTTCAGAGTAGCCCTTTTCCTTCAGCATCGTTATCAACTCATCTCCGCGTTTTCTTCGTAAATCAATGCTTCCATCCAATACCTCTTGAATGTACCTTGCCTTGTTTGAAATAATTTGAAGGTCTTTTCCGAGAGCCGCAAGTTGATGAATTTTGCGTTTTTCGTAAAGGGCGAGTCGCATTTCATAGTAATCGTTCGCTATTTCCGTAACGCTCGAATATTTACGCAGCCGATCCTTGCTATCAAACAGGTGCATGTTACTTGTTGTTTCTGTAGTATAAAGTTTCAGTAACTTTTCCAAACCGCTACAACACCCGTAATCAACGATGGATGAAAACGACGGGCTTTCCAAGTCGGCACTAGCAGGAAATAGTATCGTAAAGTCAACAACCGTGTCCGTACTCATATCAACATACTCTTTAACCGTACCCGCCTCAACAAGCGACTCTAGGTGTTTTTTGAAATCTTCAGTCCAAAGTCCAACAGGAAGTTCTGTAACCCGAACCTGTTTTTTTTCCAGGTCGATTGAATGGGTTCCACGAATAAGATACTTTGAAGTCCCGGTCCCAATCGGAACAACCGTTCCGGTAAACCCGCGAAAGTAAGGTTCAATCGTATGGGATTCGGTTTCAACATGTGTCAACATTTTTCGAATGTATTCAATAACTTGTAGTGGATTATGCGGAAGAATATCGGTACTAAATCCAGTTCCGATGCCTTTTGTACCATTTACAATAACCATGGGAATAATGGGCGCATAAAACGTGGGTTCGACAACTTGACCGTCGTCGTCTAAGTATTCGAGAATTGCGTCGTCTTCGGGTCGAAACAGTAACCGAGTAATCGGGTTAAGTTGTGTGAAAATATATCTTTCACTCGCAGAATCCTTTCCGCCTTGCAAGCGCGTTCCAAATTGACCGTTGGGTTCGAATAAATTGATATTGTTACTTCCAACAAAGTTTTGCGCCATACCGACAATCGCGGCATTCAAACTAGCTTCGCCGTGATGATATCCCGAATGTTCCGAAACGTATCCACTAAATTGCGCAACCTTGATTTCGGTTTTCAGTCCTCCTTTTTTGAATGCTGCAAACAAAATCTTGCGCAAAGATATTTTAAGTCCGTCCATACCGTTTGCAATGGATCGTTGGTTGTCATACACTGAAAAGTGTTTAAGCTCACGGCTCATAAATTCTTCGTACGATACGCGCGGGTTGCTGGTATCCAGGTGATCGGCTCGATTGTAACAAGACAGCCATTCCTTTCTGTCATCTGCTCGTTTTTTATTGAATACCAAATCGATTGCGTCATCGCTTTGTGTACCAGTGTAGTGAAAGTCGACAACTTTTTTATGTTCAAAATATTCTCGAAATTCTCGCGCAGTACTAGTTCCTAACCCTTTGTAATATTTAATATTCCAGGATGAAATGTCAACGCTTGGAGCTTGATCACTACCGGATTTCCACGACTCGAATTCACCTTCGTTATAAAATACGCGTTCTTGGGTGCCCTTTCGCGCTTTCAGAATGGGAGTATTCATAAACCCAATAAACCCCGGTATTTGTGTAAGTGACGGCCATTCACTTTGAAATAAATTGATTCCAAGACCTTTGATATGAGACCCGTCCAAATCCTGATCGGTCATAAACAGCACCTTGCCATATCTCAGCCGTTTTGCCACGTCGTCCATTGAAGTGTATTCGCGACCATTTTCTAGACCGAGAATGCGTTTAATGTCTGCAATTTCTGCATTTTCCGCGATACGTTTAACGGCTTCACCGCGAACGTTCATGAACTTGCCTTTTACAGGGTACACGCCGATGATATTCCGGTCATCCTTGCTGAGACCGCTAACAATTCCCGCCTTTGCAGAATCACCTTCGCAAAAGATGATAATGCATTGTACTGATTTGTCAGTCCCTGCAAAATTGGCATCGATAAGTTTCGGAATTCCGCGAATGGTGCGCGTTTTTGTGCCGTCAGTTTTTTTCGCAGCTTTTGCTTCTTTCACTTCCGTCAATGCACATGCCGCTTCCATCACACCCATCTTGGCAACCTTTTCTATAAACTCGTCACTCACACTGCACGTTGAACCGAAATTTGCAGTCGTCGTTGTAAGTTCGTCCTTTGTCTGGCTTGAAAATGCCGGATTCTCGATATCACATCGAAGGAATAACATAAGCTGTTCCTTTATCGTAGCTGGCTTAACGTCGACTTTTTTTTTCGTTTTAATGTATGCGGCTAGTTTTCGCAGGATCTGGCCCATAATGTATTCTACATGTTTTCCGCCCTTGGATGTACAAATGCCGTTGACAAATGATACGTGTGCAAATTCGTCAGTATTTGTAAGACATACTGCGTATTCCCATCGCTCATTCGGGGACTCGTATGCGCGTTTCGTTTCAGGCTGAATGTACAAATTCAAATACTGCTTGAAGTCCTTGACTGGAACCGGCGCACTGTTGTACTTGACGCGAATACTGCGATCTGTGACTGCGGCGATATCGTATACGCGTTTCATAAATAGCGCTGTCATGTCTGAAGTTAAACCGGGAATTCCTAGTCTAGCATAATCGGGGCGAAATGATATGCGCGTATATGGTTTTTTGAGCGAACACTTCGAGATTTTTGGCGGGCAAATTTCACTCAAATTCATTTTGAAATCTTGCAAATATTTGAGACCGCGTACATGGTCGATGGTTTCAATTGATCCCCATGTAGACCATATGAGTACCAACTTGAATCCGAATCCGTTTTTCCCGCCAACTATTTTTTCTTTTTTGTCTTCATCGTAGTTGGTTGAAGTGCGCAAGTGACCGAAAATCATTTCGGGAATCCATAATTTGTGCTCGGGATGTTGTGCGATATCAATACCATTTCCGTCGTTTGTCATAGTGATGGTACCGGTTGCAACATCTACGTCCACTTCAATTGAAGTTACCGGAAGTGCGTCGGGCTTGCCGTCCTTGATTGCTTGGGCTTGACGAATTACATGGTCTCGCATATTAACTAGACCCTCGTCTACTAATTTATATAACGCAGGAATGTGCGAAAAGGTTTTGAGTTGAATGGACGTGGATGCAGGATCTCCACTAGCAACAGTTGTATATTCAGTGCATTCCGTCAACTGGATTGAGCCGATATACGTGTCTGGTTTCTTCAAAATGTGCTCCACGTCGGTCATCTTTTGATATTTTATATTGAGAACATCTTCGTTACGGGAACTACTGGTATTGGTTACGGTTGTCATTGTAAATCGTATTTCGATAATGTAATATAGTTAAGATAAGTAATTAAGAAATATCTTACACTTGCAATTGTTGTAGGAGTCGTGTTAATCACTGAATAATATCAATTTTTTAAATAAATGGAAATAAATATATTGGTATATTAAAATTAAAATTAAAATTAAAATTAAAA
>JACCED010440418.1_pt1 | contig 45989 bp, 41 predicted proteins | sample 7455021 | NCBI WGS metagenome assembly JACCED01 (sample SAMN15323456, study PRJNA562643) | freshwater metagenome | isolation source: river surface water | place: USA:Blue River Watershed | collected 2017-08-19
ATCTTCACCCCCGCGCCAACACCGACTCCAGCGCCCGCCCGGTGTGGGTTTGCGCCTGCACCAGCGCTTCGGGGGTGTTGGCCGCCACCACGCGCCCGCCGCCCGAGCCGCCCTCGGGCCCGAGGTCAATCACCCAGTCGGCTTCGGCAATCACATCCAGGTCGTGTTCGATCACGCCCACGCTGTGGCCACCATCCACCAGACGATGCAAAACCCGGATCAGTTTGTCGACGTCGGCCATGTGCAAACCCACCGTGGGTTCGTCCAGCACATACAAGGTATGTGGCGCTTTTTGCCCGCGCCGCCCGATGTCGTCGCGCACCTTGGTGAGTTCGGTCACCAACTTGATGCGCTGCGCCTCGCCGCCACTGAGCGTGGGCGAAGGCTGACCCAGGGTCAAGTAACCCAAGCCGACGTCTTGCAACAGTTGCAAGGGGTGGGCAATCGAGGGCATGCTGGCAAAAAAGCCCACCGCTTCGTCGACCTCCATCTGCAACACCTCGCCGATGCTTTTGCCGCGCCAGCTCACTTCGAGCGTCTGCGGGTTGAAGCGCGCGCCCCGACACACTTCGCACGGCACTTTCACGTCGGGCAAAAAGCTCATCTCGATGGTGCGCATGCCCTGGCCTTCACAACCCGGGCAACGGCCTTCGCCGGTGTTGAAGCTGAATCGGCCCGGGCCAAAGCCACGCGCCTTGGCTTCCAGTGTTTCGGCAAACAGCTTGCGGATGGTGTCCCAGAACCCGATGTAGGTCGCCGGGCACGAACGCGGGGTTTTGCCGATCGGGGTCTGGTCCACCTCCAACACCCGATCGACCTGTTGCCAACCCAGCAAGTCGCGACAGCCCTGCCACTTCAGGGCCTTGCGCGCCTGCACGGCGGCCTGCACATTGGCCAACAAGACTTCGCGCGCCAGCGTCGATTTGCCCGAACCGCTGACGCCGGTGATGGCGACCAGCCGGTGCAAGGGCACCGCAACGTCCATGCCTTGCAAATTGTGCAGGTGCGCGCCTTGGACATCCAGCGCAGCCCCATCCGGCGGCACCACCCGGCGCGGTTGCAGCGGATGGCGCATGGCGTGCAGCAAATAGCGCCCGGTTTGCGATTCGGCCTCGCGCGTGAGTGCCGTCACATCGCCCTGGGCGATCAGGCGGCCGCCCCGCCGACCGGCGCTGGGTCCGATGTCGATGATGTGGTCGGCCTGTCGGATGGTGTCTTCGTCGTGCTCGACCACCACCAGGGTGTTGCCTTTGTCGCTCAGGGTGTGCAAGGCGCCCAGCAACATCTGGTTGTCCCGTGCATGCAAGCCGATGGTCGGTTCATCCAGCACATAGCAAACGCCTTGCAAATGGCTGCCGAGTTGCGCCGCCAAACGGATGCGCTGGGCTTCGCCACCGCTGAGTGTCGGCGCACCTCGGTCCAGCGTGAGATACCCCAGCCCCACTTGTTCAAGGAACTCCAGACGGCTGCGGATCTCGCTCACCAGGTCCCGGGCAATCTCCCCTTCTCGACCTTGCAATTTCAGACCCTCGACCCAACGCCGGACATCAGTGACCGACAAATTCGCGATGTCGGTGATCGAAATGCCCTGAAAGCGCACCGCCCGGGATACCGGGTTGAGGCGGGTGCCGGCACACGTGGGGCAGGCCTCGTTGGCCACGTCTTCCAATTCGGGTTCGGCAAAGGTTTGCTCGCGCCCTTTGTTGTCCTGCGCCAGCTGGGTGTCATCGAGCAAACGGCGCTGCTCCCTGCTCAGGCGCACCCCCGTGCCAACGCAATCGGGACACCAGCCGTGCTTGCTGTTGTACGAAAAGAGCCGGGGGTCGAGCTCGGCATACGAGGTCGCGCATTCGGGGCAGGCACGCAGGGTGGAAAACACCTGCACCTGCCCGATGCGGGCGGTCGAGGTGCCGGCCAGCATGGCGCCCTTGAGCCCATCGAGCGGGGCCAGCACATGCAACACGCCCTTGCCGTGCTCAAGCGCCTTCGCCACCTGTTGGCGCAACTCGGCCTCGTGCTCGAGCTTCACCCACAGGTCGGCCACCGGCAGCTCCAGGGTGTGCTCTTTGAACCGGTCGATGCGCGGGAAGCCGGTGGTCGGCAAAAACTCGCCGTCGACGCGCAAATGCGAGTACCCGCGCGGTCGCGCCCAGTCGGCCAGCTCGGTGTAGACGCCCTTGCGGTTGACCACCAACGGGGCCAGCAACCCGATGTGCTGGCCTTTGTACTGCCGCAGGATCTGCGCCACCATGCTGTCGGCGGTTTGCGGCTGCACCGCCGCGCCGTCGTGGACGCAATGCTGGGTGCCGAGCTTGACATAGAGCAAGCGCAAAAAATGCCAGATTTCGGTGGTGGTGCCCACCGTCGACTTGCGCCCCCCCCGCGAGAGGCGCTGCTCGATCGCCACCGTGGGCGGTATGCCATAGACCGCATCCACCTCAGGGCGGCCTGCGGGCTGCACGATGCTGCGGGCATAGGCATTGAGGCTCTCCAGGTAGCGGCGCTGCCCTTCGTTGAACAAAATGTCAAAGGCCAACGTCGACTTGCCCGATCCGCTCACGCCGGTGATCACATTGAACTTGCCGCGCGGAATGTCCACGCTCAGGTCTTTCAGGTTGTGCTCTTTGGCATGCACGATCCGGATCGCGTCCGGGACCGGCAACGCTGCGCGTGCAGGTGGCCGCTCTTGAGCCATCACGCCGGTGACCATGCGGTCGTACTCGCGCAGGGCACGACCCGTGTGCGAAGTGGGGTGATCGCGCACTTCCTCGGGTGCGCCCTGGGCCACCAGACAGCCACCGCCCTCGCCCCCCTCGGGGCCCAGATCGATCAGCCAGTCGCTGGCGCGAATGACGTCCAGGTTGTGCTCGATGATCAACAAAGAATGCCCGGCTTCGAGCAGCTTGCGCAACGCCCGCATCAGTTTGGCGATGTCGTCAAAATGCAAACCGGTGGTCGGCTCGTCAAACAAAAACAACGTGCCCTTGCGCGCCAGCGCCTGGCGCGTGGCCGACTGCGATTTGGACGATTCGGCCAAATGACCGGCCAGTTTCAGTCGCTGCGCTTCGCCTCCGCTCAGCGTCGGCACCGGCTGGCCCAGTTTCACATACTCTAACCCCACATCGACGATGGGCTGCAAAACACGGATCACTTCGCGATCCTGATCAAACAGCACCGACGCCTCGTGCACCGTCAGATCCAGCACCTGCGCCACATTCAGCAAGCGGCCATGGCGCTCGATCTGCACTTCCAGGATTTCAGGCCGGTAGCGCTGCCCCTGGCAATCCTGGCAACGCAAATACACATCCGACAAAAATTGCATCTCGACATGCTCGAAACCGGAACCGGTGCAGGTGGGGCAACGCCCGTCGCCGCTGTTGAAACTGAACTTGCTCGCCGTGTAACCGCGTTGGCGTGCCAACGGTGTGGTGGCGAACAATTCGCGGATGGCGTCCCAGGCGCCGACATAACTGACCGGGTTGGAGCGCGCCGTCTTGCCGATCGGCGACTGATCCACAAACACCACGTCGCTCAGGTGATCGGCCCCCAAGAGGCGGTCGTGCCGTCCCGGGGTTTCGGTGGCACGGCCAAAATGACGCATCAGGGCCGGCGCCAATATGTCCTGGATCAGCGTCGACTTGCCCGAGCCGCTCACGCCGGTCACGCAGACCATGCGCTGCAACGGGAAATCGATCGACAAATCGCGCAGGTTGTGCTCGCGCGCGCCCTCCAGAATCAGGCGCGGCGTGTGATCGTTGACCGCCCGGCGAAACCCCATGCCGATGTGCTTGCGATCACCCAAATAGGCACCGGTCAGGGTGTCGGCCAAGCGCAGCTCGTCGACCGACCCGTCAAACACGATCTGGCCACCGCGCTCACCCGGACCGGGCCCCATGTCGATGATGCGATCGGCGGCCACCATCACCGCCGGATCGTGCTCGACCACCACCAGGGTGTTGCCGGCGTCACGCAGGCGGTGCATGGCCTCGGTGATGCGTTGCATGTCGCGCGGGTGCAAACCGATGCTGGGCTCATCGAGCACAAACAGGGTGTTGACCAGCGAAGTCCCCAAGGCCGTGGTCAGGTTGATGCGCTGCACCTCGCCGCCACTCAGGGTGCGGCTTTGCCGGTCCAGGGTCAGGTAGCCCAAACCCACATCACACAGATAGCGCACCCGGGTGCGGATTTCATCGAGCAACAACTGCATCGCCTGGCCTTCAGGCGTCTCGGCCTGCGCCGACAAGCCCATTTGCAGTCGGTCAAAGAACTGCCGCAACCGCTCGATGGACAGCTGCATCAGGTCGTGCAAACACAAACCCGGCAAGCGGCTCAAGACCGCGCGATCCCAACCCACACCCATGGGTAAAAACCGCTGCCCGGGCGGCATCACCGCATCGGCGTCGGCTGATGTGCCGATGCGCCACAACAGGCTGTCGGTCTTCAATCTCGCCCCGCCACACGTGGTGCATGGGGTGTAGCTGCGGTATTTGGACAACAGCACCCGGATGTGCATTTTGTAAGACTTGCTTTCGAGGTACTCGAAAAAACGGCGGATGCCATACCACTGCTGGTTCCACTTGCCGCTGTAGGTGGGCGAGCCCTCGATCACCCAGGCTTGCTGCTCGGGGGTCAGCTTGTTCCAGGCCGTGTCGCGTGGGATGCCCGCCTTCTCGGCATGCCGCATCAGGTCGTCCTGGCACTCCGACCAGGCCGGGGTTTGAATCGGCTTGATCGCTCCGGCGCGCAAGGTCAGCTTGTCGTTGGGGATCACCAGACCGTAATCGACACCGATCACCCGACCAAAGCCGCGACACACCTCGCAAGCCCCGACCGGTGAGTTGAATGAAAACATCGACGGGGTAGGCTCGGTGTATTGCAAATCGCTTTCGGGGCAATGCAGGCCGGTAGAAAACCGCCACACCTCGACCTGATCGTTTTCTCCCAAGGCGTGCACAGTCATGCGGCCGCCGCCACGGCGCAGGGCGGTCTCGATGGCCTCCATGGCCCGGTCGCGCTCGACCGAGCTGGCCCGAAAGCGATCAGCCACCACATCGAGCACCTTGCGCGGGCCGCTGGGCGTGGCCACCTCGCGCTCGGACTGGACGCGCGTGTAACCGCTGGCACTGAGCCATTGCTGGACTTCTTCGGCGCTGGTGTTCGACGGCAATTCGACGGCAAACGTCAGCACCAGGCGCGGATCGGTGCTTTGGGCGCGCTCGCGGATCGAAGCCCAAATGGTGTCCGGGGTGTCGTGGCGCACCGGCAAGCCGGTTTGGCGGTCGGACAAATGCCCCACCCGGGCAAACAGCAACTTGAGGTGGTCGTTGAGCTCGGTCATGGTGCCCACCGTCGAGCGCGAACTGCGCACCGGATTGGTCTGATCGATGGCAATGGCCGGTGGCACGCCCTCAACCCGGTCGACCTGGGGCCGGTCCATGCGGTCCAGAAACTGGCGCGCATAGGCGCTGAAAGTCTCGACATAACGGCGCTGGCCTTCGGCGTACAGCGTGTCAAACACCAGGCTCGACTTGCCCGAACCACTGGGCCCGGTCACCACCGTGAGCTCACCGGTGCGGATGTCAAGGTCCAGGTTTTTGAGGTTGTGCTGCCGCGCGCCGCGGATGTGGATGTATTCCTGTGACATGTTTACCTTTTTGAGCCAAGGCGAAACATTGTAGGGATGAAAAAAAACCACGGCATGAAGCCGTGGCATAGCCCCTGAAGGGGGCATTCAGCCCACTGTAGCGGGTGCCCGGACCCGGGTCACCCGGGCGCTCACTTGGCGTCGGCGGGCTTGGCGGCGTCGGCCGGTGCAAGGGCAGCCGCCGGCTTGGCAGGCTCGCTGTGCACGGCTTCGGCGCCATGCTTTTCACCGCCCATGTCCAGGCTGTCGCCACCTTTCATGATGACAAACAAGGCCAGGGCGGCAAAGACGACGAAAGCGATGAAGATTTTGATCATGGGGTAGCTCCGGAGCAAGAAAAAAACCCTCCGCAGAGGGAGGGCTTGAATTTAGCAGGGTTGCACCTGCAGTTTGCTTACATCAGTCGTTGGCGTAGATGTCCACGTCTTTGGTTTCCTTGACGAACAAGGTGCCAATGACCAGGGTCATGCCGGCGATGATGATCGGGTACCACAAACCGTTGTACATGTTGCCGGTCTGGGCCACGATGGCAAACGAGGTGGTGGGCAGCAAACCGCCAAACCAGCCGTTGCCAATGTGATAGGGCAGCGACATCGAGGTGTAACGGATGCGGGTCGGGAACATCTCGACCAGCATGGCGGCGATCGGGCCATAGACCATGGTGACCAAGATCACCAGGTAAATCAGGATGATCGACACCATGACTTTGTCCAGCTTGGCCGGGTCGGCCTTGGTCGGGTAGCCGTGGTCTTTCAGCTCTTTGGCCAGGGCGGCACTGAGAAGGGCGTCTTTGACCTTGGCGTCGTCCTTCAGGGTGGCCAGTTTGGTTTCGGCGGCTTTGACAGCAGCTTCATCGACCGGGCTGGCGGCTTTGAGGTCGTCCACGGTCTTTTGAGCGGCTTCACGCGCAGCAGCGATGTCTTCAGCCGAAGCGACCACCTTGATGCTGTTCTCGCCGATCTTGATGATGGCGGATTGGCCGGGGGTGGCTTCGTTGCTGTAGCTCACCGAGTTGGCGGCCAACTTCTGCTTGGCGATGTCGCACGAGCTGGTGAACTTGACGGTACCGGTCGGGTTGAACTGGAACGAGCACTCGGCCGGATCGGCCATGACCACCACCTTGCTCTTTTGCTGTGCAGCGTACAGGTCGGGGTTGGCGGCTTTGGTCAGCGCCTCAAACACGGGGAAGTAGGTGAGCACAGCCAGCAAGCAGCCCAGCATGATGATGGGCTTGCGGCCGATCTTGTCCGACAGCGAGCCGAAGACGATGAAGAAAGGCGTGCCCACAATCAGCGACACGGCGACCAGAATGTTGGCGGTGGCGCCATCGACTTTGAGCGACTGGGTCAGGAAGAACAAGGCATAGAACTGGCCCGAATACCACACCACAGCCTGGCCGGCGGTCAGACCGACCAGCGCCAGAATCACGATCTTGAGGTTCTTCCACTGGCCAAACGATTCGGTCAGCGGGGCTTTCGAGGTCTTGCCCTCGGCCTTCATCTTCTGGAACGCCGGCGACTCGTTCATGGTCAGGCGGATGTAGACCGAAATGGCCAACAACGCGATCGAGACAATGAACGGCACGCGCCAGCCCCAATCGGCAAAGGCAGCCTCGCCAATCACGGTGCGGGTGCCCAGAATCACCATCAATGACAAGAACAGGCCCAAAGTGGCGGTGGTCTGAATCCAGGCGGTGTAGGCGCCGCGCTTGCCCTGCGGAGCATGCTCGGCGACATAGGTCGCGGCACCGCCGTATTCGCCACCCAGCGCCAAGCCTTGCAACAAGCGCAAGATGATCAGGATGACGGGTGCGGCCACGCCGATGCTGGCGTAGGTCGGCAAAATGCCCACGATGAAGGTCGACAGACCCATGATCAAAATGGTCACCAGGAAGGTGTACTTGCGACCGATCATGTCGCCCAGGCGGCCAAACACCAATGCACCGAAGGGTCGCACGATGAAGCCGGCGGCAAAGGCCAACAAGGCAAAGATGAATGCCGAGCCGGCATCCAGGCCACTGAAAAACTGCTTGGCGATGATCGCAGCGAGCGATCCGTAAAGGTAAAAGTCGTACCACTCAAACACAGTGCCCAAAGAAGATGCAAAGATCACCTTCTTCTCTTCTGCGGTCATGGGACGTGCGGCTTCGGTTGTTGCCATGGGTCTTGTCTCCAAAAAATACTGCCCAGGAAGGGGCAGTGAAGACAGTGTGCCGAAGCTCGCTGACCCTGCTCTGACTCGAAACTTGTCAATGGCTGACAGGCTTGTAAAGTTATGTGGCGCAAATGTAAAGGCAACGGGGAATACAGAATTGATCGATCGATTACTCCGCGCGGCGCAACCAACGTGCGTGGCGTGCCAGCCGGGATATGTCTTGCCATGATGACATCCCCTGTTGACGCAAGCGGGGCCACACATACAACCACAACTCGGCGGTGGCCCAGGCATCGGCCATGGCATGGTGGCGCTGTGCCACCTCGATGCCCGCATGGCGCAACGCTTCATCCAGACTGCTGGGCAAGGGCTGCACGCCGAAACTGGCGCGCAAGTCGTATAAATCCAGCCACGACTGGATCGTCCAAGTCACACCCGCAGCGCGTGCTGCTCGCGCCATGAAGGCATGATCGAAGGGTGCATGAAACCCCATCCAGGGGGAGTCGCCCAAGTATGACTTCAGGGACTTCAAAGCCTGCTCGGGCCACACACCGGACTGCTGATCCTGCAATCCAATCCCGTGCAACAAAATATTGTCTTTGTCGACCTGCCGCGCTGGGGGTTGCCGCAACACGACCTCAAAGGCATCGCCGGCGCTCAAACGCCAATGCGATCCGTGGCGGTGCACCGCCACGGCCGCCACCGCCAACAAACGATCGTGGTGCGGATCCAGCCCGCTGGTCTCGACATCGAGCACCACCCAGCGCTGCTCGTTGACCGGAGCCTTGCCCCACCACATGCTCATGCCCCCCACGTCAATTCGACGCGTTGCTGCAAGGTGCGTAAGGCCTTGAGAGACTCGCGCAAGATGCTGCGCTCAAAAGTCGACAAGTCATCGATCCGCAGTCGGTTGCCTGCCTGGGCCGGGTCGGGCGCGCCCAGTTGTCGACCCAGGCGCAGCCATTGCAAATGGTCAAATGCACCGACCCATGACTGGGCCTCGGACTCGGGCACACCCAATCCGGCTGCCGCCTGCAACAATCGATCACGCGTGCCGCAAGCAGACACCCCGCACCCCAACGCCAAAATCCGGGCCGCATCGACCGCCACCGCGGTGCCCTGCAACTTCAGGTCCATGTAATGGCCATCGGCCTCGGCCTGGCTTTGCAAACCACCCAACCAGCCCAAAGGCAATTTGAACTGGGCATGGTTTTGCGCCAGCAAGACCATGAATTTTTTGTCTTGCTGTGCCCAGGCCCGGGCCTGCTGCAACAGCAGTCCGGGCCATTCGGTCATGCCCACCAATCCCCGCATGTCAAAAAACACGCTGGCTTGCAGCAAATCTTTGGGGCTGGATTGGTGCGTCCACTGATGAAAGCGCTGCAACCATTGGGTCTGCGTGAGGGCGCAAGCCGGATGGGACGCCATGATGCCGCCCTGACACAGGGGATAGCCACAGGCATCCAGGTCTTCGTTGATGAGGCGGGCGGCATCGATGAACGCTTGCCGCTCGCTGTCGCCCATGCCATCGGCCAACACCCAGGCGTTGTCCTGGTCGGTTGAGATGGTTTGCTCTTCCCGGCCCTCTGAACCCAAAGCCACCCAACAGGCCCGCTCCAGATCCAGCCCAGCCGCTGTGACATGGTGTTGCACGATGGCTCGGGTCAACTGGTCGTTGAGTTGACTGATCAGGCGCGTCAGGGTTTGCGCCTGCACGCCTTGCGCCAGCAGCATGCGGGCAAAATTGCGGATGTCGCCCGCCGCTCGACAAAACCCGTTCAGGTCACGGGCCTGGGCGATATCGTGGCTGATCTGGCGCGTCGAAAAACGCTGCAACGTGAACAAATCGCGCTCGGAAACGATGCTGTGCAAACGCCCCTGGTCGGTGATCGGGATGTGCCTGATGCGCGCCTGACCCATCAGGCTGGCCGCATCGTTCAAGGTATGGCGAACGGTCAGCATGCGCACCGGCTGCGACATGACCCGGGTCACGGGTTCGCCCAGATCCAAGCCCGCCAGGGTGATGCGCCCCACCACATCGTCGCGGGTCAAGATGCCCTGCACTTGATCGGCACGCGCCTCGGTGGCCACCAGCACCGAGCCCACGCGTGCCCGGTGCAAGACCTCCAGCGCCTCGCGCACCGTCGATTCGGGCCGCACCCACAAAGGGGTTCGCTCCGGCAGTTGTCCCAACGGGGATTCCAGGGTCTGCTGCTGTTGCAACCATTGGGCTTGCGCCTGATGCAGTTGTTGCAGCACGGCACGAAGTTGAGTTTGCGCCTGATTGCCCAAAAAGTCCGCCCACAGCGGGCACCGGTTCGCCACCTCGCGCACGGCATCGCCGGCCAACCAAACGACAAAACAGTCGCTTTGCGCCACATGGTCTTGGCGCAAAGGCTGTCCGGCCCAAAAAGTCCCGACCGGGAAACAATCGCCACTCTCCCACACTTGGGACGGCACGGCAGGATCCCCGGCGGTGCCGGCATGCAAACGACCACGCCGCAAACACCCCAAACGGCCGGGGGCCGGCTGACCGGCATGCAAGACTGTTTCACCGGCCGGGTGGTAAGTCTCCTGGAGGTCTTGCACCAGTCGCTCGACGTCTGCCGCAGGCATGCTGGAAAACGGCCAATGTCGGACAAACTCCCTGACCTGAAACCGTTGCAGACTTTCGCTCATGACCATGGCTCCTTGAATTCGATGCCCGCCCCCCGGAAAGCCCAAGGGTTATCCCCAAAGTTCTTCAAATAATGACCCTACAGTAAGTTGGAGGTAAGCACACCTTCACAAAGTTGCGCCATTGTAAATTTTGTGTGAACTTTTGCGATTCATTTTTGATCGCGATCAAACACCATGCTTCAGATCCTGAACGTTCTGCAACTGATTTTGTACATCGGCTTGTTGGCCATGCTCGGTCAGGGCTTGCTGTTTGTGCTCGCGGGTCAAAAACGAGACACCAACCTGTTTTATCAGCTCTTTCAAGTGCTCAACCGGCCTTGGACCGGGCTGGCTCGCCGGATCAGCCCCAAGTGGGTGGCCCCGCACCATGTGCCCTGGGTCGCTTTTTTCATGCTCGGTGTGTTTTATTTGGCCGTCACGCTGGCCAAGATCGAGCATTGCATCAGCGTCGCCATGCAAGGATGCCGATGACCTCCCTCGAACTGACTTATCACAAAGCGCTGCTGTGGCTGCAGTTGGCCTTGGGCTTCAAAGAAGCCGCCCTGGGCCACCTCAACCAATGGATTGCGCACCAGCCGGATCATGCGCACGCCCTGTCGAGCCGGGCTTTTTTGCTGTGCCAACTCGATCGCACCGAAGAAGCCATGCAGGACTACCAGCGTTTGACGCAACTGGGGCTGGCGCGGGCGGGCGACTGGTTCAACTTGGGGTTTTTGCATCAGACGGCCCAGCGCCATGAGCAAGCCCGGCACTGTTTCCATCAATGCCTCGAGCTGGACCCGTCGATCGATCGGGCCTGGTATGGGCTGGGCCTGGCCCTGATGGCGCTGAGCCAATACGAACAAGCGCTGCAAGCCTTTGAGCGCAACACCCAATTGCAACCCATGAGTCCGCACGGCTGGTGTCAGCTGGCCCGCGTTCACATGGAACGTCAGGAGCCCGAAGAGGTCGCGAAGATCATTCGCCACCTTCAGGGCTTTGAACCCAAAGTCGCGGCCGAGTTGGCTCGCGAAACCGGCGTTCGAGCAGCCTGACACCCAGCATCGCCTGCGTTGCAAGGGTGAATCACCCGCAGGCGACTTTGTGTGCCCCCACCCGCGTGGGGGATTCCGAGGAGACATTGGATGCAAATGACCGAAACCCATCGGCGGTATTGGCAGAAGAACCTCAACATCACGGCCGTCCTGATGGCGGTCTGGTTTGTGGTCACCTTCGCGGCCAGCTACTTCGCCCGCGACCTTAACTTCACCTTCTTTGGGTGGCCCTTCAGCTTCTGGATGGGCGCCCAAGGCTCGCTGGTGATCTATGTGCTGATCATCTGGTTTTACGCCAGGTACATGAATCAGTTGGACCAAGAACACGGCGTCGCCGAAGTCGAGGAGGACTGACATGGCTGGTATGGCACCTGAATCTGATGGCGGCATTTTCTCCGCCAGCAGCAACGCTGCTTTCAAAAAGCAGCTCAACAAAGTCTACGGCTGGTACACGGGCGGCTTTGCCGTGTTCGTGATCGCCTTGGCGATCCTGGAGCAAATGGGCTTGCCCCGCAACTGGATCGGCTACATCTTTTTGGCCGCCACCGTGCTGCTCTATGCCGGCATTGGCGTGATGAGCCGCACCAACGATGCGGCCGAATACTATGTGGCAGGACGCCGCGTGCCCGCGATTTACAACGGCATGGCGACCGGTGCCGACTGGATGTCGGCGGCATCGTTCATCGGCATGGCCGGTACCCTGTACCTGACCGGCTACGGCGGCCTGGCCTTCATCATGGGCTGGACCGGCGGTTACTGCCTGGTGGCCTTGTTCCTGGCACCCTACCTGCGCAAGTTCGGGCAGTTCACCATCCCTGACTTTTTGGGCGCCCGCTACGACGGCAACCTGCCCCGCCTGTTGGGCATTTTGGCGGCCATTTTGTGTTCGTTCACCTACGTGGTGGCGCAGATCTATGGCGTGGGCCTGATCACCACCCGACTGACCGGTGTGGCGTTTGAGCTGGGCATTTTCCTGGGCTTGGGCGGCATTTTGGTCTGCTCGTTCCTGGGTGGCATGCGCGCGGTCACTTGGACCCAGGTGGCGCAGTACATCATTTTGATCGTCGCCTACATGATCCCCGTGGTCTGGCTGTCGGTCAAACAAACCGGTGTGCCCGTGCCGCAGGCGATCTATGGTTACCAGCTTGAAAAAGTGACGGCCAAAGAAAAAGAGCTGATCGACGACCCGAAAGAAAAGGAAGTCATCGCCATTTTCAAGGCCCGCTCGGACGAAATGGCTGAAAAGCTCAAAGACGTCAAAGCCGCGCTGGCCGCCGACAAAGCCGCAGCCCAAACCAAGGTCAGCGATCTGAAGGCTGCCAATGCCCCAGATGCAGAGATCCAGGCTGCTGAAAAAGCCCTGGCTGCCCTGCCCGCCAACGAAGAAGCCGCCAAAAAGGCCTGGACCGCCGCCAAAGCTGCGGCAGACGCGCGCGCCCGCCCCTTGGCTGGCATGCCACGCCACGCCACGCAGTTTGCGGGTGACCCGAATGGCGACGCCAAAGCCCAAGAGACATTTGACACCTCGCGCCGCAACTTTTTGGCCCTGGTGTTCTGTCTGATGGTCGGTACCGCCGCCTTGCCGCACATCCTGATGCGCTACTACACCACCCCGTCGGTGAAGCAAGCCCGCAGTTCGGTGACCTGGTCGCTGTTCTTCATTTTCTTGCTGTACTTCACCGCACCCGCATTGGCTGTCTTGGTCAAGTACGAGGTCTTTACCGTCTTGGTGGGCACACCGTTTGACAAACTACCCGCCTGGGTGAGTCAGTGGGCAGCGGTGGATCCGGCCTTGCTGTCGGTGACCGACGTCAACAAAGACGGCATCTTGCAATTGGGTGAGATGCGCATCGGCGGCGACATCGTGGTGTTGGCCACACCGGAAATCGGCGGTCTGCCCTATGTCATCTCGGGCATGGTGGCCGCAGGCGGTCTGGCTGCGGCGCTGTCGACTGCCGACGGCTTGTTGCTGACGATTGCCAACGCGCTGTCGCATGACCTGTACTTCAAGATGATCGACCCCAACGCTTCCACCGCACGCCGGGTGACCATCTCCAAGGCCCTGCTGCTGGTTGTGGCCCTGGCTGCTGCTTACGTGGCGGCGCAAAAACCGGCGGACATCTTGTTCCTGGTGTCTGCTGCGTTCTCGTTTGCCGCTGCGGCCTTCTTCCCGGCCCTGGTGCTGGGCATCTTCTGGAAGCGGGCAACCAAGTGGGGCGCCGTGGCCGGCATGATCGGCGGCCTGGGCGTGACCTTCTATTACATGGTCACCACCCAGCCCTGGCTGCGTGGCATCTTCGGCGTGACCTCACCCATCGAGCTCTGGTACGGCATTCAGCCGATCTCGGCCGGTGTGTTTGGCGTGCCGCTGGGCTTCGCGCTGATCATCATCGTCAGCCTGTTGACCCCGGCCCCGCGCCGGGAGATTCAGGAACTGGTGGAGCATGTCCGCTACCCCAGCCTGGCGGGTGACATCGACACCAAAGCCACGTGATGACATGGGCCCCAAGGGGCCCGTGAGCTGAACGGTCGGGGCCTTCGGGCCCCGATTTTTTTTGGGGCGGGTCAGCGTTCAAAAAACCGCAAGTTGCGGATTCAGCCCTGGATGCGCAGGCCAATCTGGCGCCACACGGCGCGCTTTTGCTCATCCGGCATGCCACCCCAGGCGGCGATTTCGGGCAAGGTCCGCAGGCAACCGGTGCACCAGCCGTGCGCCTCGTCCATGACGCAAACCGACTGACAGGGCGAGGGCAAATCGACGGGCTGTTGCAACACCTCCGGCAGGCGACGCAGCAAGCGTTGATGGATGGGCGTCATGGCCTTAACCCTGGCGGCGCGACATCAGGGCACGCGCCACCCGTGAAGCACTCTGGCGCCCCAATTGGCCGCTGATGTAGTGGCCGGCATCGGCCAGGGCGCTCAGGTCGATGCCCGTCTCGATCCCCATGCCGTGCAGCATGTACACCACGTCTTCGGTGGCGACATTGCCGGTGGCCCCTTGGGCATAAGGGCATCCGCCCAAACCGGCCACCGAGGTGTCAAACTGCCACACGCCCAATTCGAGCGCCGCCAGCGTGTTGGACAAGGCCTGGCCATAAGTGTCATGGAAATGCCCGGCCACTTGATCCAGCGTGTAATGGCGCAGGGTGGCCTCGAAGGCCGCCTGCACCTGGCGCGGCGTGCCGACACCGATGGTGTCAGCGACATAGGCGTGCTCGATGCCGATGCCCTTCATCAAGCCCGCCAGATAGCCCACGCGTTCAGGAGCGACCTCGCCCTCGTAGGGGCAACCCAGGCAGCAACTCATGGCGCCGCGCACCGCCACACCGGCGGCGTGAGCGGCTGCGACCACCGGGGCAAAGCGCTCGATGCTCTCGGCGATCGAACAATTGATGTTTTTCTGGCTGAAAGCTTCGCTGGCTGAACCAAACACCACCACCGCATCGGGACGGGTCAGCAAAGCAGCCTCCAGCCCCTTGAGGTTGGGCGTGAGCACCGAGTAGCGCACGCCGGACTGGCGTTGCAAACCCGCCATCACCTCGGCGTTGTCGGACATCTGCGGCACCCACTTCGGGCTGACGAAGCTGGTGACCTCGATGTGTTTCAGACCAGCCGCCTGCAAGCGGTGCACCAACTCGATCTTGACGGCAGCGGGCACCGGTTTGCTCTCGTTTTGCAGCCCGTCGCGCGGGCCGACATCGGTGATTTGGACGCGGGTGGGCAAGTTCATGGTGCGATTTTAGAGCGTCGATGCAAGCCGGAAGGCAACAGGGTTTCAGGCCTCGTTTTGCAGGCGCAACAACTCGGCCCCTTCGCTGACCTGATCACCCGGCGCATACAACAACTCGGCCACCACGCCGTCGGCGGGTGCGTGCAAGGTGTGCTCCATCTTCATGGCCTCCATCACTGCCACGGCCTGACCGGCCTGCACGGCATCGCCCACCTGGACGGCAAAGGACAGCACCTTGCCCGGCATCGGTGCCGTCAGTTGGCCTGCTGCCTCGGTGCTTTCGCCCGCATGCGCCAGTTCATCGACCAGCTCCAGAACGCGAGCACCCTCGGGCACAAACACATGCACTTGCTCGCCCCAGACATGGACCTGAGCCTTGAAGCGCTGCGTCCCCCAGCAAATGTCGAGGTCATCGCCCTGGCGCACCGCCGACCAGGCTTGGGCCGGCTCATCGCCCATGGCGAGCGACAGGGCACCGCCGGTGTTCAGCGTGGCCACCACGGTGTCTTCACCGGCGCGCCAAAGCCAACGCCGCCGGCTGACCCCAAACGGCGCAAAGCCATCGACCCGGGCCATCGGATCCACCCATCCGCCTCGGGCGGTGGTCTCGACTTCGGCCAGATAGGCCCAAGCCACCGCAGCCGCCACCGCGCGCTCGACGGTGACCGGGCTGGCGCCGAACAGCCGGGCTTGCTCGCGGGGGATCAGCGCCGTGTCCAGGCGGGCCTGTGCAAAAGACTCGGTGGCCAACACGCGGCGCAAAAACTGCACATTGGTGGCCAAACCGACGATGCGGGTTTGGGCCAGCGCGGCGTCGAGGCGCGCCAACGCCTGTTGGCGATCGTCGCCGTGAACGATCAGCTTGGCAATCATCGAGTCATAGTACGGGCTGATTTCGTCGCCTTCACGCACGCCATCGTCAAAACGCACCACGCCACGCTCAAAGGCCATGGCCTGGGGTTTGCGATAAACCTGCAAAGTGCCCGTGGACGGCAAAAACTGGTTGTCGGGGTTCTCGGCGCAAATGCGCGCCTCGATGGCGTGGCCACGGCGCGGGATCTGATCCTGCCGCAACGGCAAGGGCTCGCCACTGGCCACGCGCAACTGCCACTCGACCAAATCCAACCCGGTCACAGCTTCGGTCACCGGGTGCTCGACCTGCAAGCGGGTGTTCATTTCCATGAAGTAAAACTTCATGCCCTCGGGCTGATCGTAGGCGGTTTGCTCGACAATGAACTCCACCGTGCCGGCGCCGACATACTGGACCGCCTTGGCTGCGGCGACGGCCGCCGCACCCATGCGTTGTCGCAAGTCCTCGGTCAACCCGGGGGCGGGCGACTCTTCCAAAACCTTCTGGTGCCGTCGTTGCACCGAGCAATCTCGCTCGAACAGATGCACCACCTCGCCGTGGCTGTCGCCAAACACCTGGATCTCGATGTGCCTGGGGCGTTGCACGTATTTTTCGATCAGCACCGCATCGTCGCCAAAACTGTTGCGGGCCTCGCGCTGACACGATGCCAGAGCGGCGTCAAAATCGGCCCCGGATTCAACCACCCGCATGCCCTTGCCGCCCCCACCCGCACTGGCTTTGATCAACACCGGGTAGCCGATGCGGTCAGCCTCGCGACGCAACAACGACGGATCCTGATCGGCCCCGTGGTAACCGGGCACCAGGGGCACGCCGGCGGCTTCCATCAGGCGCTTGGACTCAGCCTTCAGGCCCATGGCCTGGATGCTGTTCGGGCGCGGGCCGATGAAGGCGATGCCGGCATCGGCACAGGCCTGCGCAAAGGCTTCGTTCTCGCTCAAAAATCCGTAACCCGGGTGAATCGCCTGCGCCCCTGTGTCGCGGGCGGCTTGCAAGATGCGCTCCCAGCGCAAATAACTGTCTTTGGGTGCGGCCTGGCCAATGGCCACCGCTTCGTCGCACCAGGCCACGTGCTTGGCGCCGGCGTCTGCCTCGGAGTACACCGCCACCGTGCGCACCCCCAAACGGCGGGCGGTGGCGGCGACGCGGCAGGCGATTTCCCCGCGATTGGCAATCAGTATTTTTGGGAACATGGCAACCTCACTCCAACCAGCCGGGTTTGCGTTTTTGCAGAAAAGACTGCACGCCCTCTTTGCCTTGGGCGCTGGCGCGGATGTCGGCAATGCCCGCCACCGTGTGCGCCACCAGGGCATCGTCGATCTCGCGACCCGCGACATCGCGCAACAATTGCTTGCACTCTCGCATGGCATCCGGACTGGCCAGCAGCAGCGCTTGCGTCAAAGCCGCCACACGCTCATCGAGTTGGGCTTCGCTGGTCACAACCTCGTGGACCAAGCCCAGGCGCAGGGCCTCGGCGGCATCGAAGCGCTCGGCGGTTAAAAAATAGCGGTGTGAGGCGCGCGCGCCCATGGCGCGAATCACATAAGGACTGATGGTGGCAGGGATCAAGCCCAGCTTGACTTCACTCAGGCAATAGCCGGCGCTGTCCAGGCTGACCGCCATGTCGCAAGCCGCCACCAAACCCATGCCACCCGCATAGACATCGCCCTGCACCCGTGCGATGGTGGGCTTGGGGCATTCATACAAGGTGCGCAACATGCGGGCCAGCTCGCCGGCGTCGTCGATGTTCTGTTGCCGGTTGTAATCGGCCATGCGGCGCATCCAGTTCAGGTCGGCACCGGCGCAAAAGGCCTTGCCTTCAGCGGCCAGCACGATGCACCGCACGGCAGGGTCGGCGCCTGCCTGCTCGAACGCCTGACGGATTTCGCCGATCAGGGTTTCATTGAAAGCATTGCGAACTTCGGGGCGCGCCAGCGTGATGGTGTGCACGCCCCCTTGGGTATGGGTTTTCAAATGATCCATGGCGTCACATCCTGAACAGGCCAAAACGGGTGTCTTCGATCGGGGCATTGAGCGCCGCACTCAGCCCCAGTCCCAGCACCCGGCGCGTGTCGGCCGGGTCGATCACCCCGTCGTCCCACAGGCGGGCGGTGGCGTAATACGGGTGGCCCTGGTCTTCGTACTGGCGCCGGATGGGCGCCTTGAAAGCCTCTTCTTCGGCGGCACTCCATTGGCCGCCTTTGGCCTCGATGCCGTCTCGGCGCACCGTGGCCAGCACGCTGGCGGCCTGCTCGCCGCCCATGACGCTGATGCGGGCGTTGGGCCACATCCACAAGAAACGCGGCGAATAAGCGCGGCCGCACATGCCGTAGTTGCCGGCCCCGAAACTGCCGCCGATGATGATGGTGAATTTGGGCACGGCCGCCGTTGCCACTGCGGTGACCATCTTGGCACCGTTGCGGGCGATGCCTTCGTTTTCGTATTTGCGCCCGACCATGAAGCCGGTGATGTTTTGCAAAAACACCAAAGGCGTTTTGCGTTGGCAACACAATTCGATGAAGTGTGCGCCTTTGAGGGCCGACTCGGAGAACAAAATCCCGTTGTTGGCGATGATGCCCACCGGCACCCCTTCGATGCGGGCAAAACCGCACACCAGCGTGGTGCCGAAACGGGCCTTGAATTCATCGAACTCGGAGCCATCGACGATGCGGGCGATGATGTCGCGCACGTCAAAAGGTTTGCGGGCGTCGGTGGGAATGACACCGTGCAACTCACGGGGGTCAAAGCGCGGGGCTTGAGCCGGGTGCAAGGCGATGCCGGGCGACTTGGCGCGATTCAGGTTGCGCACGGCTTGGCGCGCCAGCGCCAAGGCATGCAAGTCGTTTTGGGCCAGGTGGTCAGCCACCCCCGACAAACGGGTGTGCACATCGCCACCGCCCAGGTCTTCGGCACTGACCACTTCGCCGGTGGCGGCTTTGACCAACGGCGGCCCGCCCAAAAAGATGGTGCCCTGGTCTTTCACAATGATGGTTTCATCGCTCATGGCCGGCACGTAGGCCCCGCCCGCCGTGCAACTGCCCATGACCACCGCAATCTGTGCCAGACCTTGGGCGCTCATCTGCGCCTGGTTGTAAAAAATGCGGCCGAAGTGATCCCGATCCGGAAACACCTCATCCTGATTGGGCAGGTTGGCACCGCCCGAATCGACCAGATAAATGCAAGGCAGGTGGTTTTGCTGCGCAATCTCCTGCGCCCGCAAATGCTTTTTGACCGTCATCGGGAAATAGGTTCCCCCCTTGACCGTGGCATCGTTGCAGACCACCATGCAGTCGGTGCCGTTGACGCGCCCGATGCCGGCGATCAGGCCGGCAGCCGGGGCGTCATTGCCGTACATGTTCAGGGCGGCCAGCGGGGCGATTTCCAAAAAGGGAGAGCCCGGGTCGAGCAACTTTTGCACCCGGTCACGGGGCAGCAGCTTGCCGCGCCCGGTGTGTTTGGCCCGGGCGGCTTCGCCACCACCCAGTGCGACTTGCGACTGTTGTCGTCGCAAATCGTCCACCAGCGCCTGCATGGCGCCGGCATTGGCCTGAAACTCGGCCGAACGGGGGTTGAGTGAGCTGTGCAGCACGGGCATGGGCGAGGTCCTCCAAGCCCGCTATTGTGATTGACGTTTACGTAAACGTCAATTGGTGCAGTTCCGCCATGTCGGTGATGACCCGTTGGGCGCCCGCCGCCTTTAAATCCCGATCCTGGCCCAAAACGGCATAGCCCCAGACGGTGGCCCCGGCGGCCACGCCAGCCTGGACCCCGGTGACGGTGTCTTCGACCACCAGACAGCGTGCGGGGTCCGCGCCCAGGTGCCGGGCGGCGGCCAGGTAAACGTCGGGGTGGGGCTTGCTGCGCGGCATCTCGTGCCCACTGAACACCCGCCCTTCAAAATACGACAGCAGCCCCACCTGCGCCAGCATCATCTCGACCTTTTGACGGTCGGCCCCCGAAGCCACCGCCACACGGCCCCGGCTGTGCCGATGCACATGCGCCACGGCAGCGGGCACACCGGCAATCACCTGCAATTCGGTTTGCAAGGCCACGTTGCGCCGGCGCATGAATTCGGCCAGCCAGTCTTCCGACCAGGGTTGCCCGGTGTGGCGCTCGATCAAGTCGCGCCGGCTGCGCACCGTGTGTCCGACAAACAGATCCCAACAGTCTTGCGCACTCAGATCCCAACCGCGCTCGACCAGCATGGTGTGCAACACCCCGTTGGTGATCGGCTCGCTGTCGACCAGCACGCCATCGCAATCGAACAAGACGGCCTCAAAGTGCGTCATGGCTTCAGAGCGCACGCTGGATGATGATTTTTTGCACGTCGCTGGTGCCTTCGTAAATCTGGCACACGCGCACATCGCGGTAGATCCGCTCGACCGGGAAGTCGTTGACCACGCCATAGCCGCCCAAGGTCTGGATGGCCAGACTGCAAATCCGTTCGGCCACTTCGCTGGCAAACAATTTGGCCATGGCCGCTTCACGCAGGCAGGGTCGATCGGCGTCGCGCAAACTGGCGGCGTGCCAGATCAGTTGCCGTGCGGCCTCCAGTTGGGTCGCCCCATCGGCCAACCTGAAACCGACCGCCTGATGGTCAAAAATGGCTTTGCCAAAGCTCTGGCGCTCTTTGGCGTACTGAATGGCAAAGTCCAGCGCGCTGCGTGCCATGCCGACGCTTTGGGCGGCGATGCCGATGCGCCCGCCTTCCAGGGCGCTCAGTGCGATCTTGTAACCCTCGCCCTCCTGGCCAATCAGGTTTTCGGCCGGGATGCGGCACTGCTCCAGCACGATCTGTGCGGTGTCGCTGCTGTGCTGGCCCAATTTTTCTTCCAGCCGGGCCACCACCCAGCCCGGCGTGTCGGTGGGGACGATGAAGGCGCTCATGCCTTTTTTGCCGGCGCCCTTGTCGGTGACGGCGATCACGATGGCAACCTGGCCGTTCTTGCCGCTGGTGATGAACTGTTTGACCCCATGAAGCACATAAGCATCGCCGTCACGGGTGGCGGTGGTGCGCAAAGCCGACGCATCCGATCCGACATGGGGCTCGGTCAGGCAAAAGGCCCCCAGCATCTCACCGCGCGCCAGCGGGGTCAGCCAGCGTCGTTGCTGCTCGGCGTTGCCGTAGCGCAGCAAAATGGCGTTGACCGGGCAATTGGTCACGCTGATCGCCGTGCTGGTGCCGCCGTCGCCGGCGGCGATTTCTTCAAGCACCAGGGCCAGCGTCAAGTAATCGAGGCCGGCACCGCCCAAGTCCTCGGGAACACAAATGCCATAAGCCCCCAGCGCGGCCAAGCCCTGATGCACATCTTTGGGGAAATGGTGTTGTTTGTCCCATTGGGCAGCATGGGGCCACAACTCGCGCTGCGCGAAGTCGCGCACCGCATCTCGAATCATTTCCTGGTCGGGGCTGAGCAACATGATTTTCCTTTCACCAGGGGATGGTGCTTCCGTCGTGGTTGATGAATTGACCCTGCTGTTTTTTTCCGACCCGAGACAAGACCTGGCGCAGATGGCTGGCGCTTTCTTGCGGGGCCAGCGTGGCGCCGGACCCGCCCATGTCGGTGCGCACCCAACCCGGGTGCAACGCCACCACAGTCAGGTCGGGGTATTGGGCTTGGGCGCTGCGCACCACCATGTTCACCGCCGCCTTGCTGACCCGATACAACACCGAATCGGGCGAGGTGGTGCCCTGCAAGCTGCCCATGATGCTGCTGATCACGGCCAACACCCCGTGGCCGGGCTGGATCAGGGGGGCGACCTGCGGGATGGCTTGCAACACACCCAGCACATTGGTGTGCATGATGCGGTCAAAGCGCTCGCGCGTCACCGGTTCGCTGATCGACTGGCGGTCGATGATGCCGGCGACATGGATCACGAGGTCGAGTGACTCGCCATCGAGTTGCCAAGCCAGCCCGCTGACGCTGGCCGGGTCCGCCACATCGAGCGCGAACGCACGGTCCACCAGCGATTGCAGCGCACGCACATCGTCGGGCTGGCGCCCGGTGGCGATCACATGCCAGCCAGCCTCTTGGTACTGCCGGGCCAATTCGCGGCCGATGCCGCGCGAGGCCCCCAGGATCAAGACCCGTTTCATGAACCTTAAACCAGCTCGACCGCCATGGCGGTGGCTTCACCGCCGCCGATGCACAACGTGGCCATGCCTTTTTTCAGGCCGCGCGCTTGCAAAGCGTGCAGCAGCGTGACCAAAATGCGCGCACCGCTGGCACCAATAGGGTGACCCAGCGCACAAGCACCTCCATTCACGTTGACGATGTCGTGCGACACCTTGAGTTCGGTCATCAGGGCCATGGGCACGACGGCAAAGGCCTCGTTGACTTCCCACAGGTCGACGTCTTTGACCGACCAGCCGATCTGCTGCAACAGTTTTTGGCTGGCGCCCACCGGGGCGGTGGTGAACCACTCGGGCTCTTGTGCGAACACGCTGTGCCCCACCACTCGGGCCAGGGGCTTGCAGCCCATTTTTTGAGCAGTGCTTTCGCGCATCATCACCAGTGCTGCAGCGCCGTCGTTGATCGACGAACTGGATGCCGCAGTGATGGTGCCGTCTTTCTTGAACGCCGGGCGCAGGCTGGCGATTTTGTCCAGTTTGACTTTGCCCGGGCCTTCGTCGAGGCTGACCACCCGGTCGCCGCTGCGCTCTTTGACCGTGACCGGCGTGATCTCTTTGGCAAATGCGCCGTTGCTGCCGGCAGCCTTGGCACGCTCGACGCTGGCGGTGGCGAAAGCGTCTTGTTGCTCGCGGGTGAAGGTGTATTTGGCCGCGCACTCTTCGCCGAAGGTGCCCATGCTGCGACCGGGCTGATACGCATCTTCCAGGCCATCGAGCATCATGTGGTCGTACACCTTGTCGTGGCCCATGCGGTAACCGCCCCGGCCCTTGAGCAACAAGTACGGCGCGTTGGTCATGCTCTCCATGCCACCGGCCACCACCACGTCAGCGCTGCCCGCGCGCAACATGTCGTGGGCAAACATGGCGGCGCGCATGCCCGAGCCACACATCTTGGACAGGGTGACGGCACCGGCGCCTTTGGGCAAACCGGCCTTGAACGCCGCCTGACGGGCCGGGGCCTGGCCCTGGCCGGCCATCAGGCAATTGCCCATCAGCACCTCGTTGACGGCGTCAACCGATACGCCGGCGCGCTCGATCGCCGCACGGATGGCCGCTCCCCCCAGATCATGGGCGGCAAGGCTGGAAAAGTCGCCCTGAAAACTGCCCATGGGGGTGCGGGCCGCACTGACGATCACGATGGCTTCAGACATGAATGACTCCTGGTTTCAAGATGAGGGGGTGGGGGACAAAGCCGGCTGATTCTGGAACCGGCGCGAGGTTTCGTAGGGGAACACATCGAGCATGTGTCCGGCCTGGATGCGCTCTTTGTGGCCGCGCCAAAACGCGGCATCGAGCAATTCGGCGTGGTGCTTCATGAAAATGTCGCGCACCTTCGGGTTGCCCAGCAAGAAGGGGCCAAAGGTTTCCGGAAAGACATCGTTTTTGGCAACGCTGTACCAGACCTCACCCGACATTTCGTCTTCTTCGTTGCGCGGCGGCGGCACGCGACGGAAGTTGCAATCGGTGATGTACTCGATTTCATCGTAATCGTAGAACACCACCTTGCCGTTGCGCGTGATGCCAAAGTTTTTCCACAGCATGTCGCCCGGAAAAATGTTGGCAGCCACCAGGTCCTTGATGGCGTTGCCGTACTCAATCACGGCACGCTCCAGGCGCTGCTGCCCCCGGTCGCTGCCCATGTCGAGGGCTTCTTGCAAATAGATGTTGAGCGGGATCATGCGCCGCTCGATGTAGACGTGCTGCAAGATCAATTCGGTGCGGCCATCGGGCAAGGGCGCCATTTCGACCTGGCTGGGGGCAAATTTTTGCAGTTCCGCCAGCAGTTCCTGATCGAAACGCTCAAGCGGAAACGCCACCTTGCTGTACTCCATGGTGTCGGCCATGCGCCCGACCCGGTCGTGCTGTTTGACCAACAAGTACTTGCCCTTGATCTGCTCGCGGGTGGTTTCTTTGGGGGGCGGGTAAAAGTCTTTGATGACTTTGAACACAAACGGGAACGATGGCAAATGAAACACCAGCATCACCATGCCCTTGATGCCGGGGGCGATGCAAAAATTGTCGGTGCTGTGGCGCAAATGGTAGAGAAAGTCGCGGTAAAACAGGGTCTTGCCCTGCTTGGCCAAACCCAACGCGTTGTAGATCTCGGCCCGCGGCTTGCGCGGCATCATGCTGCGCAAAAACTGCACATAAGCCGAGGGAATCTCCATGTCGACCATGAAATAAGCGCGCGCAAAGCTGAACAGCATCAACAGGTCTTCTTCGCCGATCAGGGCGGCGTCGATGTAGAGCTCGCCCGCCTCGTTGTGCAAAATCGGCAAAGCAAACGGCACCTCGCGAAACCCGTTGATCAACTTGCCGACCGCATACGCGCCCTTGTTGCGATAAAACAGGCTGGTCAGGGCCTGGATCTGGAAGTTGGCGCGGCGCGGAAAATCCCCCATCGCCCGCAGCAATTCGGCTTCGACCCGGCGCACGTCGTCGTCCAGGTGCGCCATCGGACACTTCAGATCGAAGTACGCCATCATCTCGCGCAGGCTGGCCGACAAGTCGGCATCCGTCGGGTACCAGGCCTTGAAACTGGGGCGTGCCGTCGGCTCGCTGTTTTCGATGTACTCGGTGCTGACGGCAGGCCGGACAAAAATGAAGTTGTTCTGGAAATAACTGCGATCCAGGATTTTGGTGATCACCGAGTTGAAAAAAGATTCGGCCAACTCGGGCTGAAAGTGATCGACCAGCAAGCCGATGTAGTGCAACTTGACCTGATGCCAGACTTCCATCGGCTGCTGGCCGGCCTGAAACTCTTGCTGCAAACGGGCATGGCACTCTTGCACCCGCTGGTCATAAAACTCGATCCGTTCGCGCTGGGCGCGTTGCTGGCCATGCCAGTCGCGGGCCTCAAAACGGGGTTTGGCCTGCGCTGACTCGCTGCGAAACAACTCATAGTGCCGATGAAAACCATCGAGCATGGCCTGGGCGATCTCAAGCGCCAAACTGGAGTCAAGTCGGGTGGGGCACATCGGCGTCTTTCGGGGCGGCCTTAACGCATGCGGGGATAGCGCTTGATGGCGTTGCGAAACACATCGACCACCTCGTGGCTGCCCTGCACGGTCACGCCCAGGTCTTTGACCAGGCCATCGGAAACGCCATAAATCCAGCCATGAATGGCCACCTGCTGGCCACGGCCCCAGGCGTCTTGCATCACGTTGGACATGGCGACATTGCCCACCTGCTCGATGACGTTCATCTCGCACAAGGTGTTTTCCATCTCGTCTGGCGGCAAGTGATTCAGGCGCTGTCGATGGCGCAAACGAACATCCTGCACGTGGCGCAACCAATTGTCGGCCAGACCGATGCGCATGCCGCGCGCCGCCGCCAGCACCCCGCCGCAGCCGTAGTGGCCCACCACCATGATGTGCTCGACCCGCAAGGCATCGACCGCGTATTGGATGACCGACAAGGCATTCAGGTCGGAATGCACCACCACATTGGCCACATTGCGGTGCACGAAGACCTCGCCCGGGTCCAGGCCGGTGATCTGGTTGGCCGGCACCCGGCTGTCGGAGCAGCCGATCCAGAGGTATTTGGGCGTCTGTTGCTGCGCCAGATTGCTGAAAAACCCGGGCGTTTCACGCTCCATCCGCGCCGCCCAGGCGCGGTTATTGGCAAACAGGTGCTGCAACGATGCGTTCATGGTGTGATCTTAACGGCTCAGGCGGTTTCGGCGAACAACTCGCGACCGATCAGCATGCGGCGGATTTCACTGGTGCCCGCGCCAATTTCGTACAGCTTGGCATCGCGCCACAAACGCCCCAGCGGATACTCATTGATATAGCCGTTGCCACCAAAAATCTGCACCCCTTCGCCCGCCATCCAGGTGGCCTTCTCGGCGCACCACAAAATCACGCTGGCGCAATCCTTGCGCACCTGGCGCACATGCTCGGCCCCCAGCATGTCCAGGTTCTTGCCGACGGTGTAACAAAAAGCCCGGCCGGCCTGCAACACGGTGTACATGTCGGCCACTTTGCCCTGAATCAGCTGGAATTCACCGATGCTCTGGCCAAACTGCTTGCGATCGTGGATGTAAGGCACCACGTTGTCCATCACGGCCTGCATGATGCCGATCGGCCCGGCCGCCAGCACAGCCCGTTCGTAGTCCAGCCCGCTCATCAGCACCTTGGCGCCCATGTTGAGCCCGCCCAAAATGTGCGACTCGGGCACTTCGACGTTTTCAAACACCAGCTCGCCGGTGTGGCTGCCGCGCATGCCCAACTTGTCGAGCTTTTGCGCGATCGAAAAGCCCTTCATGCCTTTTTCGATCAAAAAGGCCGTCACGCCACGCGCACCCAACTCGGGTTCGGTCTTGGCATACACCACCAGCGTGTCGGCATCGGGGCCGTTGGTGATCCACATCTTGTTGCCGTTCAGCACGTAGTAGCCACCCTTGTCTTCGGCCCGCAACTTCATGCTGATCACATCGCTGCCGGCACCGGGTTCGGACATGGCCAGAGCACCCACGTGCTCACCACTGATCAGCTTGGGCAGGTATTTCTGCTTTTGCGCCTCGGTGCCATTGCGCTTGATCTGATTCACGCACAGGTTCGAGTGCGCGCCATACGACAGGCCGACACTGGCCGAGGCGCGCGAGATTTCCTCCATCGCCACCATGTGGGCCACGTAACCCATGTTGGCGCCGCCATAGACTTCGGGCACAGTGATGCCCAACACCCCCAGATCGCCCATCTTGCGCCACAAATCCATCGGAAACTGGTCGCTGCGATCGATCTCGGCGGCTCGCGGGGCGATTTCGGCCTGCGCAAAATCGCGCACTGCATCGCGCAAGGCGTCGATGTCTTCTCCCAATTGAAAGTTCAGTCCGGGCAATGCATGCATGAGGGCACCTCAGTAAGTTTTGGGGATGGGGGCGAAAGTCGCCTGCATCAGGGCGCAATCCGACTCGGCACCCTGTTCGCCGATGTGGACGACGCGTGCGCCGGCCACGATCACTCGACGGCCCGCGCGAAACACTTCGCCACGGGCCAACAATGTGCCGCCCTGAAAGGCGGCCAGAAAATTGATCTTGTATTCGATGGTGGTCACTTCAAGCTCGGGGCTCGCCACGGTCAAGGCCGCATAGCCGGCCGTGATGTCGGCCAGCGCCCCGATGGCGCCGCCATGAAATCCGCCCTGCTGCTGGGTGATGCGATCGGAATAGGGCAATTCGATTTCGACCTGCCCGGAGCGCACCTTCAGCAGGCGCGCTCCCCAATGCGCCATCAGACCTTGGCGATCGAAACTGCGTTGCACCCTGTCCCACAAAGCCGGGTCTGAATGCGAATGATCGGGTGTGCTCATTTTTTGGTGTGCCGGGCCAGCAGGGCGCGGGCTTCCTTCTCTTGGACTTTGACCTCTTCCAGATTGATCTGGACTTCGCGCAACTGCTCTTCGAGCTGGGTTTTGTGCTGCGCCAGCACCAGCAAAAATTTTTGCAACTGCGGCACCGTGTCGCGCGGGCTGTCGTACATGTCGATGATCTCTTTGGCCTCGCTCAGCGACAGGCCCAACCGTTTGGCCCGCAAGGTCAGGCGCAAGCGGGTACGATCGCGGCTGCTGTAGACCCGGTTGCGGCCTCCGGCGCCCTCACGGGCCGGTTGCAGCAGGCCCATGTCCTCGTAAAACCGGATCGCACGCGTCGTCAGGTCAAACTCCTGAGCCAGGTCGCTGATGGTGTAAGTGGTCGCCATGTTGACAAATTGACGTTTACGTAAACGTCAATTATGAAGGAAAATCCCTCCAATGAACAACACCCCCGCCGAACTGCGCTACCCGTTGGCCCCGAATCGGCCCCAAGCCGGCCAAGTTCTGGACGTGGTCGATGGTGTGCGCTGGTTGCGCATGAGCCTGCCCTTTGCGCTCGACCACATCAATTTGTGGTTGTTGCGCGACCGCATCGATGGGCGCGAAGGTTGGACCGTGGTGGACACCTGCATCGACCACCCGGCAGCCCGCCAAGCCTGGGAGGGCGTGTTTGCAAATCACCTTGACGGCTTGCCTGTTTTGCGCGTAGTGATTACTCACATGCATCCCGATCACATGGGTTTGGCGCATTGGCTGTGCGAGCGCTGGCAGGTGCCCTTGTGGATCAGTCTGGGCGACTACCTGCATGCCCGTCAGGGATGCGGCACCGTGCGTGGTTTTGGCGGCGATGCCGCTCGCGCGTTTTTTGTCCGTCACGGCCTGACCGACCCGCAACACATCGAGGCGGTGGGTTTGCACGGCCCGCGCTATGGCGACATGGTGCCCGCCGTACCCGGCCAGTACCGGCGCCTGTTACACGACCAAGTCATCCGCATCGGTCAACGGTCGTGGCGCTGCATCGTCGGACATGGTCACGCACCCGAACACATGGCCCTGTACGACGAAGCGGGGGGGGTGCTGATCAGCGGTGACATGGTCTTGCCGCGCATCAGCACCAACATCTCGGTCTACGAAACCGAGCCCGAAGGCGACCCGCTGGGCCTGTTTCTGTCCTCTTTGGATCGTTATCTGGCCTTGCCCGCCGACACCTTGACCTTGCCCTCACACGGCGAGCCTTTTGTCGGCCTCCACACGCGCGTGGCGCAACTCAAGCAGCACCACGCCGAGCGCTTGGCCGAACTGTCCGAAGCTTGTCGCACGCAGCCGCAAACAGCGCTGGAGATGTTGCCGGTGCTCTTCAAACGACCCCTGGACGCCCATCAACTGGCGTTTGCCATGGGCGAAGCCATCGCGCACCTCCATCACCTGTGGCACCGCCAACGGTTGACACGCACCGTGGATGCGCAGGGTGTGTACCGGTTTTTGGCGGTTGAATAGGGCGTGGCCCATCAAAGATCGGTATTCAGCGCATGCTCACGCAATTCCTTGCGCCGCGCCGGATAGTCGGGCATCACCTGCCCCACCGCATCCCAAAACTGCGGGCTGTGGTCCATGACCTTCAAATGGCTGAGTTCGTGCACCACCACATAGTCAATGAGGGCGGGCTTGAGGTGCATCAGGCGCCAATTGAGCCGGATGCGGCCATCGGCGCTGGCGCTGCCCCAACGGGTGCGCGCCCCCGATAACCCCAACTGGGTCCAGCGCACACCCGCTTGCGCCGCAAAGAAATCCAGGCGCCCGGTGAAATACGGCTTGGCCTGGCGCATCAACCAGGTCTGCACGGCATCGCGCATTTGCTCCGGCGCAGCCTGGGGGGGCAAGCCCAAAAACAATTCGGCTGCGCCCGCCTCGGTAGACAGATGGGGGTGCCGCAACCTGGCCCCCGCAGCAGCATGCGGGGTGGCCCCGGTGCGCATGACGACCTCTTGCCCCAAGTAGGGAAACACGGCGCCATCGCGCCACTCGATGGCTTGCTCCAGTTGCTTTTGTTTCAAGGCCCGGGTGTCGGCCAGCTTGCGCACGATCCAGTCGGCTTTTTCCAGCAACGCGGCTTCGATCTCCTTGATGCCCACCCAGCGGGGTGCCCGCACTTCGAGGCCATCGGCCCCGACCAGCATGCCGATGGTCCGACGGCGGGCGCGCTTGAGGACATAGGGCACGCTTTGCCCGGCCAGCACAAGCTGACGCACGCGAGGTGCTTGTGCAACGTCGTTGGCATCGGTGCGCTCAGCGCCTCTTGGGGGCGCAAAAGGCGGGGCAGGCGGTGTCGGCGCCGCCGGGGCGAACAAATCGAGGACCAGTTGCACCAGGCCCATGGCTTCAGGCCTGCGGCGGATAGGCCTCGGGATCGAGGCGCCGCATTTCGGCCTCGATCCAGTCTTCAACTTGCCGCATCAGCTCTTCGGGGTCGCGCCCGTGCGGATCGATGGGCGATCCAATGGACACATCGACCACGCCGGGGCGTTTGATCAGCGCCTTGCGCGGCCAGCACTTGGCCGAGGTCACCGCAATCGGGATCACCGGCGCTCCGGTTTCAACAGCCAGCCGGGTGCCGCCGGATTTGTAAGTGCCCCGCTCGCCACGCGCGATGCGAGTGCCCTCGGGAAACATGATGACCCACACGCCGCGCGACAACAACTCTCGCCCCTGGGCCACCACCTTGTTGAAGGCTTGCGCCCGCTGGCTGCGGTCGATGTGGATCATGTCCAACCGCCCCATGGCCCAACCGAACACCGGAACGCGAAGCAGTTCTTTTTTGAACACATAGGCCAACGGGTGCGGCATGATCGCCGGCATCAAAAAAGTCTCGTAAGTCGATTGATGCTTGACCAGCAAAATCGCCGGGCTGGTGCTGCCCAGGGGCAGATTCTCGAAACCATGCAACTGGTAACGCACGCCCATGATGACCCGCGCCCCTGCGATGGCCCAGCGCAGCCAGCGCGCCGCCCACCAATACAAGGGGTCACCACGCACGCCGGCCAAGGCCAGCACGATGATGATCAGGGCAAAGGGCGGCATGGTGACGCCCATCCAGACGAAATGCGCGATCGAGCGCAACCAGGCCATCATTTCGGTGTCCGTGCGCCGGGGGGCGCTTCAGGACCGCCATCGGGAGCCAGGTGCAACCAGTGCGCTGCAAAAGCCATCAAATCCTGATGCACCCGGGTGCCGGCCGGGAAAGCCGACGGCAGAGGCTGTCCGCGCAAGGCTTCGCCTTTGCCCGTCAGCACCAGATGGGGCTGACAGCCCACCGACACGCCCGCTTGCAAGTCGCGCAGGGTGTCACCCACCACCGGCACGCTCTGCATGGACACGCCGTAGCGTTCGGCGATCTGCTCAAACAAGCCCGGTGCCGGTTTGCGGCAATGACAGGCCTCTTCGGGGGCATGCGGACAAAAAAAGAAGGCGTCCACGCGCCCGCCAACCGCCGCCAACATCTTGTTGAGCTTGGCGTGCATGGCGTTCAGGGCCGCCATGTCAAACAAACCCCGCCCGAGTCCCGATTGATTGGTGGCCACGACCACATGCACACCGGCGTGATTGAGTTGAGCGATGGCCTCGAGGGCGCCGGGCAAGGGCTCAAACTCGTCAGCCGACTTGACGTAATCGTCGCGATCGACATTGATGGTGCCGTCGCGATCCAGAATGACCAATCGGGTGTTCATGATGGCTTCACCCGGCTGCCAGCTGCGACAAATCGGCCACGCGGTTCATGGCCTGATGCAGCTTTTTGAGCAAGCCCTGCCGGTTCAGGCGCAAATCCATCTGCTCGGCATTGACCATCACGCCATCAAAAAAGGCGTCGACTTCGGCACGCAGCACCGACAGGGCCTGCAACGAGGCGGTGTAGTCGCCTTGCTCAAACAGCGCATCGGCCTGCGGCAACACGGCCTGCATGCGCGCATGCAGAGCCTGCTCAGCCGGTTCTTGCAGCAGCACTTCGCTGACATGGGCATCGACCACTTGTTGGGCATCGCCGGCTTTTTTCAGGATGTTGCCGATGCGCTTGTTGGCAGCAGCCAGCGCGGCAGCCTCGGGCAGGGCGGCAAAAGCGCGCACCGCCATCAGGCGCTGCGCCACATCGGCCAGGCGATCGGGTCGCAAGCCGAGCACGGCGGCAACCTCCTGAGCACTGTAGCCTTGCTCGCGCAAGCTGCCAGCGAGCCGGTCGTAGACGAAATCGGACAAAGCCTGGGTCGGATCGCTGATCAACGGGCCAAAGGCCGGCACCGCAGCTTGGCTCAGGGCATCCAGACCCAAGGGCAGTCTGGATTCGGTGAGCATGCGAATCACGCCCAGCGCATGACGGCGCAAGGCAAACGGGTCCTTGTCACCGGTGGGCAGGTTGCCGATGCCGAACATGCCGACCAGGGTTTCGAGTTTGTCGGCCAAAGCCACCACCAAACCCACCTCGTTGCGGGGCAATGCGTCGCCGGCAAAGCGCGGCTTGTAATGGTCCTCGATGGCCTGAGCCACTGTGTCACCCAAGCCATCGTGGCGCGCATAGTAGCCGCCCATGATGCCCTGCAACTCGGGAAACTCGCCCACCATGTCGGTCAGCAAATCGGTTTTGGCCAATTGCGCTGCGATGTCCACCTGCGCCAGAAACTCGGGGGCGGCGTCGGGCCACTGCCGGGCCAGAGCGGCAGCGATGGCGCGCACGCGATCGGTGCGCTCACCCTGGGTGCCCAGTTTGTTGTGATAGACCACTTTGGCCAAGCCCTCGACGCGCGAAGCCAAGGTCTTTTTGCGATCCTGATCGAAGAAAAACTTGGCGTCTGCCAATCGCGGACGCACCACCCGCTCATTGCCCCCCACCACCGCGCTGGCGTCGGCGGGCCGGATGTTGCTGACGACCAAAAACCGGTGCGTCAGTTTGCCTTGTGCATCGAGCAACGGGAAGTACTTCTGATTGGCCTTCATGGTCAGGATCAGGCACTCTTGGGGCACACCCAGAAACTCTGGCTCAAATTGGCAGACCAGCACGTTCGGACGCTCGACCAAAGCGGTGACCTCATCGAGCAAGGCGTCGTCTTCGATCGGCCGCACGCCGCCACCGACCTGTTTGGCAGCGGCCGCCAACTGGCGCTCGATCTCGGCACGCCGCTCCTCAAAACTGGCGATCACCGCCCCTTGATTCCAAAGGGTGTCGACGTAAGCGTCGGCATGGGTGATCTCGATGACCTCGTGGCTGGCCTCGAAGCGGTGACCACGGGTGCTGCGTCCGGCACGCAAACCCAGCGCCGCCACCGGCACCACTTGCTCGCCATGCAAGGCCACCAGGCCATGCGCGGGTCGCACAAAATTCACACTGCTCCAGCCCGGCAGGTCGCAGTCGGCGTGCAACTGGTATTGCATGACTTTGGGAATCGGCAACTTGGCCAAGGCCTCATCGAGGGCCTTTTGCAAACCCGTGGCCAAGTCGACGCCGCCAGCCAGGCTGTCGTAAAACAAAGCCTCGGCCTTGCCATCGGGCTCGCGCTGGAGACCTGCCACCACACGGGCGATGTCGGCTGCCGCCACCCCCAAGGCCTGCAATTTTTTCAGCAAAGCAGGGGTGGGCTGACCCTGGGCGTCCAGACCCACGCTGACGGGCATCAGTTTTTGCCGCACCGCCCGGTCGGCGGCCTTGGCCACCACAGCGGTGATGTGGGCCGCCAGTCGACGCGGGGTGGCATAAGCAGTGACTGCCGCCTGCACATCGGCCAGCCCTTGAGCCTTGAGTTGAGCCGCCAACACCTGCGCGAAGGCTTCGCCCAGCTTGCGCAAGGCTTTGGGCGGCAGCTCTTCGACCTGCAACTCGACCAGAAGGTTCTGTGTGCTCATGATCAGGCCACCTTCTTTTGCAACTGTGCGACCCACTCGGGCGGCGCCATCGGAAAGCCCAGTCGTTCACGGCTTTCGTAATAACTTTGCGCCACGCTGCGTGCCAGGTTGCGGATGCGGCCGATGAAGGCTGCGCGTTCGGTCACACTGATCGCCCCCCGGGCATCGAGCAGGTTGAAGGTGTGCGCGGCTTTGAGCACCTGCTCGTAGGCGGGCAGCGCCAATTGCGCCTCCATCAGGTGCTTGGCCTGTTTCTCGTGAGCACCAAACGCGGTGAACAAAAACCCGGCGTCCGAATGCTCGAAGTTGTAGGTCGACTGTTCGACCTCGTTTTGTTTGTAGACATCGCCATAGCTCAGGCCTTCGGTCCACTTCAGGTTGTAGACGTTATCCACCCCTTGCAAGTACATGGCCAGACGCTCCAGCCCGTAGGTGATCTCGCCCGTGATGGGCCGGCAATCGATGCCGCCCACTTGCTGGAAGTACGTGAACTGCGTCACCTCCATGCCATTGAGCCAAACCTCCCAACCCAAACCCCAAGCCCCCAGGGTCGGGTTCTCCCAATCGTCTTCGACAAAACGGATGTCGTTTTTCTTCAGGTCAAAACCCAGCGCCTCGAGCGAGCCCAGATAAAGTTCCAGGATGTTGCTGGGGGCGGGCTTGAGGACCACCTGATACTGGTAGTAGTGCTGCAAGCGGTTGGGATTCTCGCCATAGCGGCCATCCTTGGGACGGCGCGAAGGCTGCACATAGGCCGCTTTCCAGGGCTCTGGGCCGATGGCGCGCAAAAAGGTGGCGGTGTGCGAAGTGCCCGCACCGACCTCCATGTCATAGGGTTGCAACAGGGCACAACCCTGCGCGTCCCAGTACGACTGGAGCTTGAGAATGATTTGCTGAAAAGTCAACATGACCTGACCCGGGGGAACAAAGTTCCGATTGTAGGTCGGCCAAGCGCCTGTTCAGTCGAAACCGGCCTGGCGGCGAATGTCCTGATGCCCGGGTGCCGTGAGCAAGTCGATCAGGGCCTGCGCCGCTTGCGGGTTTTGTGCCCGCGAGCTGATGGCCGCCGTGTAAACCGTCGACAACTCAAACGGGGCCGGCAACAAACCAATCAGATCCACACCCGAGGTGTAAACAATTTCGGTGACCTGGGTCGAGCCGATGGCACCCGGCAGGGCTTCGTCGGCCAGCGCCCGCATGGCCGTGGCGCCGTTGGGGTAAGTGCGCAAGCGCTCACCCAAGGTTTCCACCAGGCCCAACTGGGTCAATACCTGAAAAAAATGGATGCCCGCTGTGGCCTTTTGGGGGTCCGGGCAATACACCGCACTGGCCTGCGCCAAGGCTTGTCGCAAGGCTTCGGGGGTGTCTATGGCCGGGCGGGGCTGGCCGGATACCACCGCCACACCGGCTTTGACCGCCCCCACGGGCCGCACGCTGGCGGGGATTGCATGGCCCGACTGGACCAGGCCATCGATGAGCGACTGCGACAGAATCAGCAGGTCGCAAGGCTCACCGGCCAGCAACTTGTCTCGCATGACACCGACCGCCCCAAAGGCCCCGCCGATGTCCATGCCGGTTTTTTGGTGGAACTGGCCGGCCAAAGCCCCTACCAGCCCCTGCGCAGCACCGCCGCTGAGCACTTGGAGTTGAGCCATCGATCAGTCCACCTTGATGTTGGCGGCCTTGATCACAGCGCCCCACTTGTTGATGTCTTCGTTCAAGTATTTCTCAAACTCAGCCGTGCTCATGATCATCGGCACCGCGCCTTGTCTGGCCCAGGTCTGACGCACTTCGGGCTGACGCAAGACCTGATTGATGGTGGCGTTGAGCTTGTCGATCACGTCTTTCGGGGTGCCTTTGGGGGCCATCAGCCCGAGCCAAATGGTGGCCTCATAGCCAGGCACGCCGGCCTCGCCCACGGTGGGCACATCAGGCAACACGCTGGAGCGGGTTTTGCCGGTGGTGGCCAGCGCTTTGACTTTGCCCGCCTTGACGTGCTCGGTCATGGTGGTCACGGCATCAAACATCAGATCCACCTGGCCCCCCAGCACGTCGGTGCGCGCACCCGAGCTGCCCTTGTAGGGGATGTGAACCATGTCGACCTTGGCCATGTATTTGAACAATTCGCCCGCCATGTGATAGGGCGTACCAGGGCCCGACGACGCGTAATTGATCTTGCCCGGCTGAGCCTTGGCTTTGGCCAGCAAATCAGCCACCGTGTTGATGCCCGTGCCGGGGTGCGCCACCAGCAACAGATCAGAATAGTTGACCGGGGCGATGGCCACAAAGTCACGCATCAGGGCGAACGGCTTGTTCGGGATCAGGGTCTCGTTGGCCGTGTGGGTGTTGGACATCATCAGCAGGGTGTAGCCGTCGGCCGGGGCCTTGGCGGCGATGTCCGTGCCAATCACCGACCCGCCACCCGGGCGGTTGTCGACCACAAAGCTCTGCCCCAGGCTGTCTTGCAGGCGTTGGGCGATGAAACGGGCGTAGTTGTCGGCCGGGCCACCGGTGGCAAACGGCACCACGATTTTGACCGGGCGATTGGGGTAGGACTGAGCCAGCGCGGTGCCGGCCAACCAACAAGAAGCACCGGCCAAAGCGGCCAGGCGCAAGAACAAGCTGCGTTTCATGGAAGTCTCCTGATGGGTGATCACTGAATTTTGCCCATGCGCTTGACCACCTCGGCCATTTTGCGGGCATCGTCTTGCACATATTTTTCAAAGTCGGGGGTGTCCTGGTAGAGCACCGGGCTGCCGGCGTTGCCGATCACCTCTTTGACTTTGGCGTCATTGGCTGCCGCCCGGGCAGCGGCACGCACCCGCTGCAGCACCGCGTCGGGCACACCCGCCGGGACAAACAAACCCGACCATTGGGCATATTCGGCGGCAAACCCCAATTCGCGCAAGCTGGGCACATCGGGCAATGCGGCCAGCTTGCCGTTGCCCCAATGGGCCAGGGCGCGCAACTTGCCCGCCTTGATGTGCTGCAACACCGTCGCCGGGCCTGACGACACCGCTTCAATCTGGCCACCGAGCAAGGCCACCACGGCTGGGCCTGCGCCAGTAAAAGGGATGTGATTGAGTTTGATGCCGGCCGATTGGGCCAGGATTTCCATCGGCACATGCATGGTGCCGTAGTTGCCCGAAGACCCATACGCGATCTGCCCGGGGCGCTTGCGCGCGTCTTCGACAAAATCTTGCACCGACTTCCAGGGCGAGTCGGCCCGCACGGCCAACACCGTGGGGTCGGCGGTGTACCGGGCCACGGGACGCAAATCGCCTAGGGCAAACAGCGGGGCCCGCCCCAAAATCGCATCGGCTTCCGGAATCACGGTGAGCGACGACAAGGCCATGAGCAAGGTGTAACCATCGGGCTTGGATTTGGCCACCGCACCCATGCCGATGCCGCCACCTGCGCCCGGCTTGTTCTCGATCACCACCGCTTGGCCCAACTCGCGGGACAAGGCTTCCGCCACCGGGCGGGCCACGATATCGGCCAATCCGCCGGGCGGGAAGGGCACCACCAGGCTGACGGGTTTGGAAGGGTAAGCCTGGGCCCACAGCGGACCAGTCAGGCTGACCGCTCCAGCGGCCACACCGGCGCGCAAGACTTGACGTCGCAACATGAAATTCTCCTCTTGAGTAGAGCGCTTTGAGGGGGCGCTTGTGTGAAGTTACTCTATCATCTGATCAATACCCGATCAACGCCGATGTTTATGGCACTCAAGCCAAAATACATCCCGTTTAAATTTTCTTCGCACAAGGATCATCATGCGCATCGCGACTTTTTCGCACCAGGGCCAGACCCACGTCGGTTTGGTCAACGCCGACCAAACCCAAGTGACCGTGCTTCAACTCAGCCCGGCCGAGAGCGCCCTGGGCGCCCTGCCCCTGATCGAGCGCCTGGTGGCCGGTCAGGCCCTGCCCGCCCAAGGCGCCACGCTGGCTCTGAAAGACGTGCAACTGATGGCCCCGATCCCCAAGCCGCGCCGCAATATTTTTTGCGTTGGCAAAAACTACCATGCCCACGCCAAAGAATTCGCCAACAGCGGCTTTGACAGCAGCGCCAAAGTGGGCGGCGAGGTTCCCAGCGTCCCCATTTATTTCACCAAGGTGCCCGAGTCGGTCGTGGGCCCCACCGACACCGTGATCATCCCCTCGGGCGTGTCTGATGCGATCGACTACGAGGTCGAATTGGCGGTGATCATTGGCCAGGGCGGCAAAGGCATCACCAAGGCCAACGCCATGAAGCACGTCTGGGGCTACACCATCATCAACGACGTCACCGCCCGCGACTGGCAAAGCCGCCACATGCAATGGCTGTTGGGCAAATCGTTTGACACCTTCTGCCCGATGGGCCCGTGGTTGGTCAGCGCCGACGAGTGCGACGCCACCCGCACCCACGTGCGCACCTATGTCAACGGCGAAGAGCGCCAAAACGCCAGCACCGAAGACCTGATCTTTGACATCCCGACACTGATCGAAACCCTCAGCGCAGGCATCACCCTGTATCCCGGTGACATCATCGCCACCGGCACACCCGTGGGCGTGGGCATCGGCTTCAAGCCGCCCAAATACCTGAAATCGGGCGATGTGGTGCGGATGGAAATCGACGGCATCGGCACCATCGAAAACCCTTTCAAATGACCTCGGGCGACTCGCTGAGGCAGGCCGCCGCCTGCTCCAGCAGCACCTGGGCCTGCTCGCCCCAGTAAGCGGGCGTTCCAAACCACGGAAAGTGCCGGGCAAAAGCCGGGTCATCGACCCGGCGTGCCAGCCAGGCGCTGTAGTGGATGATGCGCAGGGTTCGCAACGGCTCGACCCAGCGCAGTTCGGTGCGGTCAAACGGCCGCACCTGCTCGTAACCTTCCAGCAAGCACGCCCACTGCCAGCCCTTGTCGCGGGAGTCAGTCGAAACCAGCATCCACAAGTCTTGCACTGCCGGCCCCATGCGGGCGTCGTCCAGATCGACAAAATGCGGGCCGCCCTGCGGCATGTCCAGCGGCGTCCACAGCACATTGCCCAAGTGGCAATCGCCATGCAAGCGGATGTGCCTGGGGCTGGACCCTGCGGTGGCCTGCTCGACCGCCGCCAAGGCCTGGCGCGCGGCGGCGTCCCAAGCGGCTTGTTGTGACGCATCGATCAGGCCACTGGCCCACAGATCGCGATGCGAGTCCCAGCCCAAAGTTTGCAGATTCAATTCAGGTCGATGCTCAAAAGGCTCTTGCTCGCCCACCCCATGCAGCCTGGCCAAAAACCGACCGAGCCACGTCAGCACCTCGGGGTCATCGCAATCGGGCTGTCGACCGCCCCTGCGAGGCGCGACGGCGAACCAGAAGTCGACGTCTTCGTTCACCACATGCCGGTGCAAGGTATCGCCTTGTAAATCCATCGGAGCGACCATGGGGACTTCCTGCTCGGCCAGCTGCAAGGCAAAGCGGTGTTCCTCGCGGATTTGCGCCTCACGCCAGCGGCCCGGCCGGTAAAACTTCGCCACCACCGGTGGTTCGTCATGGCGATGCGCCAGATAGACCCGATTTTCGTAAGAGCTCAGTGCCGACAAGCGGCCATCGACATCGAGCCCGACCGACTCCAGCGCCGTCAGCACCTGCTCGGGCGTGAGTTGGGCAAACGGGTGCTCAGACACCCCACACCACGTCGCAGTCGTGATCGATGCAGCGCCTGAGCATGTCCATGAACGGCACAGCCCGCTGACGCAGCGTGACCAACTCTGCGGGCTCGGCCTGCGCGTCGTCCGGGTCGGCCTGTTCACGCGCCAGGGTTTCCTGACGCTCGATCGCGTCTTGCAAATCGCTCAGGGCCTGCGGCATGTCGGCGCACAACACGATGCCGCGGGGCGCAGGTTCTTTGCCAATGATGTTCAGGATCATGCGCCCATGGGGTTCGAGCATGATCAGGTCACCCGTGGCCTTGGATTTGAATTTGTAGAGCATGGGACGATTGTGCTTCAAACCCCGGCAGCCGTCGACTCAATCTGAGTCCAGACATTGCCGCGCCACTTCATGAAACGCCTCGGGACGCTCGTATTGCACCCAGTGCCCGGCGTCAGGCACGACATGAAAGCCCACATGCTGGCAAGCAGCCATGACCTCGGGGATCCGGGCCAGGTTGTCGCCATACAAGGCATCGTGCTCGCCCCATATGGTGTGCACCGGACAATTCCAGCGCGGCATGCGCTCGACCAGGGGGTCGCCCCCTGCGATGCGCCGACGCCGCAAGCGGTCGCGCTCGATGTTGCGGGCTTGCATGTCGATGGTGTCTTCGGTGATGCTGGCATCGTGACGCAACATGAAGATGCGCAGGTTGTGCCGCAACACCTCGCGCTGCTCGTCGCGGCTCATGTCGTCGCGCATGCCGCGCAGGGCCAGTCGGGGCCCGAACAGACCCAGACCCGGGATGCCCACCAGCACCATCTTTGAAAACAGTTCCGGAAAATCTGCAGCGATGAAACCCGCCGTCATGCCGCCAAACGAAAACCCCATCACCTCGTGCGGACCCGGCCCCAACAAACCCGCGATGCCTTCGGCAACTGGTTTGTACAACCCATCGACATCGCGTGCGCCCGGGGGCAAGTCAGAGTCGCCAAAGCCGGGCAAATCGAGCGCATAGACCGCCCGATGCGCTGACAACGCCTGCACATTGGCCGCCCAATGCGACCAACTGCCGCTGCCACCGTGCAACAAAATCAGGGGTCGGCCGGCCGACTCGTTCCAGACGTGCCAGACCTGTGTGCCGTGCGGGGTCGGCCATTCGATGCGGCGCGCCAGCGCCAGGATGTTGCGGTGATTCATGGATGCGTTGAACATGATGCTCGTTGCCAAACTGCGCAGCGATGTTAATCGAAGAGCATATGGACTCGCGCACAATCGATGCAGCATCAAGCCAAACGTGTGGCAACAGGGTTTCTCATTGGTAATTGGCGACACTGTTGGCGGGTTTTCCGGAAAACGTTCGCCATAAAGTACTTCAAGGGTTAGGCCTTTTTAACCATGGGTTATTCTGATCAGATGATGGGTGGTATCCTATTTTTATCAGTTTTAATGATTTTGATTTTTTCCAAAGGCATGCAATGAAGCAGAAATGGGCACATTTGTTGTTGGTTTGCTCTTTAACCTCCCTCATGATTCAAGGTTGTGGTGGCTCTTCAACAGGATCTTCAAGCGCAGCTTCTAGCGTTGCAGCCGTGGGTGCCCCGATCAGCTTGGGGACGCTTTCTGCAATTGATGTCAACGGCCAAACAGCTTCCACGAGCGTTGCGGCTGATGGCACCTTCTCGTTATCTTTTTTAGGCGGACTCACAGCGCCAGTGCTGTTGAGAGTCGAAGGTGTCAGTGGTGGTAGAACCGTTGTTCATTTTGGTGTGGCCACAAGCACATCTTTAGCGGTGGTTAACATCACGCCCGTATCGACCGCTGTGGTCACTCGGGTGATGCAAGCTGATCCAGGGGTCGTGTTTGCAGCCGTCGACACCAGCAAAATTGCACTTTTAACTGCGGCGCAAGTTGCAACCGAAAATACCTTGATTGGCACAGAGTTGGCCGTTGCCCGATCAGCGGCAGGGCTTTCTGGCTCAGGTGCGATTGATTTCCTGAACACCGCATTCACAGCTGATAAAACGGGTCTGGACAAAGTACTGGATTTAGTTCGAGTATCGGTACAGCCAGATCGCAGCATTCAACTCAAAAATAAAACGGCTGACGGGGTTACCACGGTCAACACCAACGGCACCGTGGCAGGATCATTGGGTAGTATTGTCAACATTGACACCAAGTCCATTGACGCTTTGGGCGCTTCACTTCAGGCTTTGTTCCAAAATGGCTCTTCGTCGTGGAATCCTTCCTCTTCTGCTGTCCTGAACATTTTCTCCTCCGATTTTTTACATGGTGGGTCTGACCGTGCTGCAGTCATCAGTTCGATCGCGCAGGATGCAGAAGACATGCGCGGCGCTCAGTTTTTACCTGGCAAAGTCATTAATTGTTCATCTACTGCGGGCGGCACTGTCTGTGAGGTGAAATTCACGGTTCGTTACACCGATGGTGCTGTTGAGGTGTTTACTTTTCCTGTGAGACAAGAAAGCGGTACTTGGAAACTTTTCGGCGATCAAGCTCCAGCCGGCACCGAGTACTCTGCAGTGGTCTATCGAACCCTCATTGGCTCAACGCTCAGGACCCGTTCTGGCTTCAACATTCAGGTTTACGATAATGCAACCATCGGAACCACACCCGTGGGGTTCGTCAAACTTTGGTATGGCACTGACACAAGTGGCGCTGCAGACGCTGTTTTGGTAAACCCTAGCCCCAATGTTGCTGTGCGTCCATATTGCAATGGAACATCGCGTGGTTATTTTGAAGTTGTGGCCGATGAAACCGATGCGAATTCTTCGTGCGGTGGAAATTTCATTGAATTGTCAGACGCGCGCATTGACCAGTTGCGCTCTACCTTCGCCACCTCACGGCCTAAAATTACTGTTCGTTACTATGATGCCAACGGCGTTCGCATTGGCACGACTCAGTACGTCATCACAGTTGAGTCTCTGCCCTTAAAGACGACCGAAGTGACAGACTCTCATTTCGCCGTCATCAATGCAAACAGCTGGACAGCATTTGCCGCTGCGAATCTTGGAGCGCCTTTTACACTTTCGGTCACCCAAGGACCCAATGTAGGCCTTGAAAATGTTGTAGGCGCAGGTCCACTCGGCAGCGACCTTGAATCACAAAGCCTGCCTTACACCACTGTTCGAACAGGTTCTTCGTGGAGCGCGCTCAAGGCAAATAATTATTTGATCACTGTCACGCGAGATGCCGACGGCCGGATGTATTGGTATCAAAGACAATGACAAGCCATGTTGAAAAATCTGGCGCTTCTTCAGCTCAACTTCGAATTTGAGTTTGCTATACGCTGAACGATGTACAGGCCGTAAGTTTTCATCGAGGCGTCAAGCTGTACTTGCTCGGTGGCCTGATTGGGTTAAAAAAGGTCAAGTCAGCGGAAATGGACATATTGGCTTGCTCGGCAAATCGGGTGATAAATCGACGCCGTCACACTCGCAATTGGGGAGCAGGGCCAATCGTTTAATTTGAGTCGATGGCGTAATGAGCCTCAGCAGCCTTGACGCGACCGAATGCATCGAAATGAAACACTTCGGCCACAGGCCCACGCAAGCCCTGATAGTGCAGGGTGATGCTGTTGACACCGACCAGGGTGGTGAGCAACTCAAACTTCAAGTCAGGGAACATCGCCAGCGCCTTGGCCCAATAAGCCCGCACCGCAGGTTTGCCTTTCAGGGCACCACTGGGCTCACCCACAACCTGAACGATGACTGGTGAGGACATTTCAAAATCGTCGGCGTAATGCGACAAGATCCGATCCAGGTCATGATCGTTCCAGGCTGCGAGCCATTGCTGGGCAAAGTGATGAGCGAACGAAGCGGTGATCATTCGACAAAGCGTCAGATCTCAGTGCACCTGCCTGAACACCTGATCCAGGGTCTTGGCATCCACGATGTTTTCAAGCCAGACTTCCAGTTGCTCGGATGTTGAAGATTGGATGTGATTGAGTGTGATCGGTTTAATCGCACCAAAGCGTTTGGCGATCAGTCGCTGCAGCGTTCTTCGCAGGGCTTCCTGCCGACCCTCTTGGCGACCCTCTTGGCGACCCTCCTGCCGCCCCTCTTGGAGCCCCGCTTGGCGACTCTGCTCGCTCAGCTCTTTGCCCCATCGCTCAAATTTTTCTTCAAGATTCATGACAGTTCCTTCCGGTTTGGCAAATTCATGCAACAACTCTGCGGCAATGGAACTGCGATTGCCTGTGGCGGCCAGAGCCCACTTGCGGATGTCTTCGCGCAATTCGTGTTCGTGGGTCAATATTTCTTTGAGTCGCACCAACACCTGTGTCAACTCATGTGGCTGTTGCGTCTGCTCGATGCGCATCACCAACGCCACCACATTGTCTAGTTTATCCAAAGTCCCCAGGTTTTGTCGATGCAGATCGATCAGCACAAACTTGTATTCGGGCGGCTCGGCCAGCCAGCCACACGGCGCGCGCCGGAACCGATCGGACAATCGGTTGCTTTGACGCCACGGCGCCAAACCGTTGTAGATCACGATCGACAATAACGGGGGCCAGCCCCAGCGACTGTGCCCCTTGTGTTGCCGCAAGTGAGATTTGACGATGTGTACCCCATACTCGGCCATGCGCAGCGACATGGCGTGAGCCTTGGCGCTCTGAAACTCGATGTGGATCAGCACCTCGCCGATCTCGTCTGGAGCGGCGACCTGGTAAACCATGTCGGTATTCAATGCCCTGAGGACATCCGAGATGTGCTGTTCGGGCATGCGGCGCAGGGTCAACCAATTGCACTGCTCCAACCAAGGGTCTGCCACAAAACCACGCAGCAAATCGCGCACCATGCGCGGTGACGAAAACAACTTCTTGTAAGCAGCGTCGCTGTGCCGGCGTGGCATGTGGCAGCCCCTTCAAATGTGAAGGCACTATTGCACCACCAAACCGATGACTCACAACGTCGATATCTATAACTGAAGCAGTGATCTGTGCACTACAAATCCTGCTGATAGCGTCGCTCCATATCGGCCTGCGACTCAGGCACCAAGTCCAGGCCACTGTGGGCCTGAATCATCTCCGACATGGTGGGCAACACCTCACGCGGCACATGGCGCGTGGGGTCCCACAGCTGCGAGCGCATCAGGGCCTTGGCGCAATGCATGTAGGCCGACTCGACCCGGATGTGCACCACCAGTTTGGGCACACGCCGCTCGTCGGTGCACGCCTGCAGGTGCTCGGGATCGACCGACAACCGGGCCTGACCATTGACGCGCAAGATCTCTTTGACCCCTGGCACCATGAACAACAACCCGATGCGCCCAGTCTCGGCGATGTTTTGCAACGAGTCCAGCCGGTTGTTGCCTGGCGAATCGGGTAACAGCAAATCGCCCGATTCAGTCACCCGAACAAAGCCCGGCGCACCGCCGCGTGGCGAAGCATCGAGGTTAAACGCCCGATCACAGGTGGACATGACCACAAACGGCGACAGCCCGATGTAACGACGGCAGATCTCATCGAGGTGGTGGATTTCTTTGTGCGCCGCTCTCAAGGTCGGGGGGCCATACAAACTGCGCAAGTCGATGTCTGTGGTGTAAGTCATGATGCCTCTGTCTGTGGAGGTAATCGGGGTAATGTAGCTTAACGGGTCGCGTAGACTTACCGAAACCGGCAACAAGATGAAAATCGAGGCTTCCGTCCAAGTACAGCGGGAGGGCAATTCAGAAATTGGGGTTTGCCCCAAATTGCTGTGCCCTTATTTCTGGCCGAGTTGTTCAGCTGTGCAGTTCAATTGAACGGGCGAAAAACCTCAGAAAGCTGCCTGGCGTCCAGGATGTTTTCGGTCAATTGCTTCAGCTCGTCATCGGTCGCCAGATTCAACTTTTGAACGATGTCGGCGGGCAAGGGTCCAAAGCGTTTGACCATCAGAAGCGTCAATGATTCAAGTCGGCCCTGACTGAGTCCCTGACTGAGTCCCTGACTCAGCCCTTCCATGCGGCCCTCGGCACGTTGCTGCTTTTTGTAGTTTTCAAAGACGCGTTTCATGTTCATGCTCAACTCCTCAAAGGTTTGTAGGGCATCGGACAGCAATGGGTTTCGGTCGCTCAGTTTTAATCGATGCCGAATCCAGTTCAGCCACGAACGATACAGCGGGTGGTCGGGTTGGAGCAATCGATCCAAACGCTCGATCAATTGCACATACTGGTCGGGTTGGGTGGCACGTACAACCGAGAATTTCCATTAGGCGCACCTTCGGTGCTGCTTGGGCGTCAACGGCGCATTTGCGGTCATTTTGCTGGCTCTTTGTCGCCTGTAGCCCAAGCTACAGGCTCCGCAGTCGCACAGCAAACTGCCTCGCAACTGCGCTCGCTGCCATCCCAAGCCCTAATGGAAATTCTCGGTTCAAACTGCAGCAAAATGCCAAACAAGTTGTCACCCTGATCAGCATTATCCAACAGGTCATCGTGTATGTCGATCAGCACAAACTGGTGCTGTGGTGGATGTTGCAGCAGTCCACTGGGGGCGCGCCAAAATCGCGACGCCAAATCAACGCCATCGCGCCAGCGGCGTTGGCCGGTGTTGATCACCAACTGCAGCACGGGCGGCCAGGGTTGTCGCAGAGCACGGGCTGAATGCCCCAGGAGTTGCTGCAAAAACAAGCCCGAGTATGTCCAGGTGCGCAGCGGCATGGCGGGGTCAGGGCGGGTTTGAAATTCAAGCGCAAGATAGACATCGCTGACGCCATCGGCAGCCTTGACGCGCCAGACCATGTCGCTGAACCGCTGCTGCAGTTGCTCGCTGATGTATTCGCTGCGCACCGCGCTCAGGGTTTCAAAACGCAGGGTATGCAGCCATGGGTCGCGGATAAATCCGCAGATCAGGTCGCGCATCATCTGCGGCGCTGCGAACAATGCTTTGTAAGAGGCGTCTTGATAGGCTTTGGACACGATGGTTTCTGCTGAA
>JACCED011109856.1_pt1 | contig 45936 bp, 56 predicted proteins | sample 7455021 | NCBI WGS metagenome assembly JACCED01 (sample SAMN15323456, study PRJNA562643) | freshwater metagenome | isolation source: river surface water | place: USA:Blue River Watershed | collected 2017-08-19
AATCCAGATGCAGAATTGAGGGTTTCACGATGACTCTACGAGAACTAATGTATGAACGAATTATGTTCGTTATTGATGAAGATGAACTAATGAAGAAGTATGATCTTGCAGAGGAGGATGTTGCAAATTTGTCCGATATCGATCTGCTGGAGTTGTTTGAAGATGTACATGGATTAAATGGAGATCTATATGAGTGAGTATTTTAAATTTTTGGAAACCCTCAGGAAATCAGGAGTCACTAATATGTTCGGTGCTGCTCCGTATTTACAAAGAGAATTTGGCTTGGACAAGCAAGAAGCCAGAGATATTTTAATGCAATGGATGAAGAGCTATGAACGGACTTGAACTAGATATTGAAACTGCCAATAGGATTACTCGGCTAACTCTCACGGATTATCGAGATTATCTACAGAGTGAATTGGATCAGTGGAAAGCCAATCCCAAGGATGAGGACAATCCCGATGGCTACTGGCTACATCCTGAAGATGTGGTTGGTAATATGAAACGAATTAGACGAATTAATAAAGTTTTGGAAGACTTTGGAGGAGACTTGTATGGCGAATGTAAAGAAAGGGAATCTAACCAAGAGTCCTCAATGGTGGAAGCATCTCAAAGACTGGAAGCGTATTTTCTGGAAGTCGGAAAGAAAAGCGCAAAATAAAGATATTAAACAACGAATAAATGAGTAGTTGTCTTGCAACAATTATTAGAGTATAATAGTTCTATGAATGATGACAAACTGACTTACATTGCAGACACAGTGGATAACTTCCTAATGAATATGGTCTTAGAACATAAGATTGACCCTCTATCATTGGCTTCCATTATTCTTGCTCGTCTGGTACTGATGGCGCAAGAAACTGAATGTGATGATGAATTTAAAAGGGTTATGAGTATTGCTCAATCCAAGGAACCACCTGAAAGAATATTACAATGAAAATCGCAATTTGCTCCGATGTCCACCTAGAGTTTGGACAGCTGGACTTACAAAATACTGAAAACGCTGATGTGCTCGTTTTATCGGGAGACATTTGTACTGCCACAGACCTTCGTGTCACCGACAGTATTCTTTCTTCTGCTAAGACAGATCGTTATCTTGATTTCTTCACTCAGTGTTCTCGCAACTTTCCCCATGTGGTTTACATTATGGGTAATCACGAACACTATCATGGTGACTTTGCTACTTCTGCGAGCATTCTAAGAGATGCCATGAAGGTGTGCGGTGACAACATTCACTTCCTTGACAAAGAAGTCTGGGAGCATGGTGACTATGTTTTCATCGGTGGTACTCTTTGGACTGACATGAACAAAGAAGACGAGATGACCATGCGTCATGTTGAAAGACGAATGAATGACTTTCAGATCTGCAAGAACAGTCTAAGACAAGTAAATTACAGAAGTAATGAGCCAGTCCTTGATGCTGAAGGTAATCAGGTTAAGGATGATAATGGTAATCCAAAATACCAAGCAGCTTTTCATGTTCGTGATGCATACTTGTCTCCTGCAGATGCAGTGGAAGATCACAAAGCAATGATGAAGGTGATTCAAGAAGCATACGATGCAGTTCCTCCATGGAAGAATGTTATTGTCTGTACTCATCATGCTCCAAGCAAAGGTTCTGAGCATCCTCGTTACAAGACTGACCAACTAATGAATGGTGCATACAACTCTCAGTTGGATAGTTTCATTCTTGATCGTCCAGGAATCAAACTCTGGACTCATGGTCATACTCATGAAGACTTTGACTACATGATTGGTTCCACTCGTGTTGTGTGCAATCCTCGTGGTTATATCAACTACGAAGATCGTGCAGATCGCTTTCAATTGAGAGTGGTTGAAGTATGAGTGAATATAGACCAGACAAATGGATAGTTGTCAAGATTGATGGATACAAAGATCATCCAGCACCAGTTTACAAAGTTTTTGCCAACTGGTATGGTGGTTATGCTGGTTCTGATTCTTGGAAACTAAACAGTGGTATTACCAAGGCTACTCTCGAGGGATTTGTTTATTCCTTCGAGGGTGCTTCTGGTTCTGTTTATGAATGTCATAAGGATTGTTATGGCACCAACATGTATGGTGCTGGTGTTCTTGATGGTATGATTAAACGATCAAAAGATCATGGTATCACTATTGAGATTCTACCACAAGACACCAATTGGTTGGAGCTAAATTATGAATGAAAACAAATCATGGATAATAACAGTTGAAAAAGCAGATGATGGTAGTGGAGATTTAGTTCTTCCACTGACTGATGAGATTATGGAATCTGCTGGTTGGAAAACTGGCGATACTTTAATTTGGACTGATCTCAAAAATGGATCTTGGTCTTTAAAGAAAAAGGAAGATGATGAATCAACCACTACTGACTGATACTGAAGAAGCAGTATTGCAACTGCTACAGCAAGTTTCTAGACTAGAAGCTGAAAAGGAAAAGTTGCAAGAAAGAATCAAAGAACTTGAATGGATGTTAACGGAGCACGACTAATGCCAAAATTTACACTTATCGGTGAACACGCCAATATCTACGGAAAACCAGATGGTACTAAAGTTACCTATGAGTTTACTGTTGACTCACTCAATGATGTTCTAGAACATGTTGATCTTTTTATTCGTGGTTGTGGTTATATGCCACCTCCAGGAACTCTCGATTATGTTGTAGATGACTACAGCGATCATGGTGGTGGTTCTACACTGGATGATTATCCAGAACTAAAGGATGATATCCAACACCACGAATCTTACTTTGATGTTGATAGGAACAAATAATGGGAATGCCACTAGATGTGCTTGTGTTTCAACAAGCATGCGACCAAAAACCTTCGGTTGAAAACACTTCTCTGTATCATAATCTGATTGTAGAAGAGTATTCTGAATTTATTGCAGCACGAAACGCTAAAGATGATGCAGAACAACTCGATGCTTGCATGGATATGATTTGGGTTATCCTTGGATTCTGTCACATGAAAGGATATAATGTCGCTGGTGCATGGGACGAAGTTGTTAAAACAAACATGGCGAAGGTAGACCCTGTTACTGGCAAGGTTCGTCGTCGTGAAGATGGTAAAATTTTGAAACCTGAGGGTTGGCAACCACCCGATATGAGTAAATTTATTAAATGATTACATTTTTATTATTGTTGCAAATTAAACATTGGTATATTGACTTTGTTGCTCAAACCAATGAGATGGTGCAGGGTAAGGGTATCTATGGAAACAAAATGGGTATCTTGCATTCTGCACAGCATGGGCTTGCAACTATGGTCATCTGTTTTCTTTTTACAAATTTGACTTTTGCTATTTTTATAGGTATAATTGATTTTGTTACTCATTATCATATTGATTGGGTAAAAATGAATTATGGTAACAGAGATATATCGACACCTGCATTTTGGAACCATCTAGGACTTGATCAGATGGCTCATCAAATTGTTTATTTGACACTCGCATTGATTTTATTGTTATGATTACACTTTACTTAGACATGGATGGTGTGCTTTGCAACTTTGACAAGGCATATCGCAAGTTAGACCCCGAAAAAGCTGATCGAAAGAAGTTTCGTGAGGCTGTTTTCACATATAAAATCTTCGAAGACTTGGAATTTATGCCAGATGCACAAGAATTATTGAATTTTGTGTGTAAACTTGACAATATTGACATCCAAATTCTGACTTCAATGGGAACTTTTGATCAAACTCAAGGAAATGCTGCAAAATATCAGAAAATGCACTGGTTAGAAAGCAAAAATATTCCGTATAAAGCCAATTTTGTGCGTTCCAAGCAAGAAAAAGCCAATTTTGCACATGAAAATGCGATTTTAGTTGATGATTCCATTGGTTGCATCAAGCCATTCACTGAAAAAGGTGGTCATGGCATCCTCCACACACGATCTTCTGACACAATTCAACAACTCCGTGCTACTATTAATGGTATTAGTGGTATTTCAGCGTTAAAATTTGGCTGGGACTCACTAGGATCATACTATGCTTGATCTTTTTAAACCAACTTTTGACTGGATTCGTGATGACTGGCGTAGTAATAAGTTCCGTTTTGTTATTGAGTTGCTGGCTTGGGCTATTAGTATTGGGTGTTCTATTACTATGGCAGCAACAGTCCCGAATCCCCCTTTACTTGCGTTGTATCCTATTTGGATTGCTGGTTGCGCCATGTATGCTTGGGCTGCTTATACTCGGAAATCGTTTGGGATGCTTGCTAACTACATGTTACTGGTAACGATTGACTTTATTGGTTTAATTAGGATGCTGACATGACATTTAGATTTTGGATTCAAGAAATGTGGATGCAGCATAAAGATGAGTATATGGAATTAAATTTAGCGATTCCAGAATCTGATGCACAAGAATATTTCCGTAAGTATAAATATTGGTTGAAGCGTGAATACAAACATCAAAAAACTTTGGAGAATATGGGCAAAAGCACTGGGTGAAAAGTCTGGTGCTTCTAATGAGGAAGCAGATCGAATTGCTATTATTCGTACTGTTATTGTTTTGTCTTATATTATCACAAATTCTTTTATTATTGCAGGCGTGATACGCCACTGGTGAATATGAATATCTTTTATCTTAACGAAAACACAACAGAGTGTGCTAAACAGCATCTTGATAAGCATGTAGTTAAGATGATTCTGGAATATGCACAACTTCTCTCAACTGCTCATCGTCTTCTTGATGGTTATGAGTATGAAGGTAAGTCTATTTCTGGTCGCAAAGCCATGAGATGGAAACTAGATGATGCTCGTGAAGATAATTTATATCTTGCTTCACATATGAAACATCCATCTGGTATTTGGTGTCGTGAAACACTAGATAATTACTGGTGGTTGTATAATCTCTGGAGAGATCTTATGAGAGAATACACATTTCGTTATGGAAAGAATCATGTTGCGGAAAAACTAATTCCATTCTTATCTTTTCCACCATCTAAAATTAAAACTGGTGCTGCAACACCGATGCCTCAGTGTATGCCAGATCAATATAAAGTAATTGGTGATTCTATCCAAGCATATCATAACTACTATATTAATGATAAGCAACCATTTGCTGTTTGGACAAATAGACCAATTCCTGAATGGTATGTTAAAGAATGGCGAAATAGAAATCACAAAGCGATTGCTATCAAAGAGCAGAGTAAAGTAAAATTCAAAATGATTCCTGCATAATATGTATCAATATTTATTTCCTACATGTATATTCACTGATACTCAAAAAGAATTGGCTACTGAGATACTTCCAGTAGCCAATGAGTATTTAAAGAATCATGGTAAACAATTCAGAAATTATCCTAATCATATATCAACCTATGGGGATGTTGATACTACGATTAAATTATCTCAGGATTCTCGTTTGTCATCTTTGACACAGTTCATAGTAAATGAAGGAAGAAAGTTTTTACACTTTCAAAATGTAGATTCTTCTGAATATAGATTTAATATTATGTACCTAGTTAATAAAATAGGTAAAAATTCTACACACGAACTTCATAGTCATCCAGGTAGCATACTTTCTGGATGTTTTTATTTAAAGACTTTACCAGATTCACCGCCTTTAATATTTAAAGACCCTAGAGACTACTACAAATATATACCATATAATCAGATATTTGGAAACAATACACCATATACATTATTACCAGAATTTGTTGTTAATCCTCATGATGGATTAATTATGATTTGGCCATCTTGGTTGGAGCATGAAGTTCCCCTAAGTAGTAGTGATGGTGACCGAATAACTATAGCATTTAACTTGGAAAAATAATGCCAACTTACACATTTAAAGATAAAAACACTGGTGAAGTGTTTGATAAAGTGATGAGAATATCAGAACTCGACCCATTCAGGGAAGAGAATCCCCACTTAGAAACTGTTATCCATGCTGTTGCATTTGGAGACCCAACAAAATTGTCTGGTTCTCGTAAATATGATAGTGGATTTAAGGAGGTACTGCAACGAATTCACGAAAAGACTCCAGGAAGTCAATTGGACAAATCATCATCACAATTATAAGGAACGCTAATGGCTCGTACAGCTGCTAAGAAAGTAAATGATAATGAAGAGCGTGAAACCAAGCCACTGAGTAGTAATCAACTAAAGATTAGATTAGATAATTTAAAAACATTTCAGCCATTAACAGAAAATCAAAAAATCTTCTTTGATGCGTATAAAAGAGGAGATTATTTCGTAGCATTACATGGAGTAGCAGGAACAGGTAAAACTTTCATCGCACTTTATAAAGCGATTGAAGAGGTGCTTGATAAATCAAATCCATTTAATAAAATTATTGTAGTTCGCTCTGCAGTTCAATCTCGTGAGATTGGTCATCTTCCAGGTGATGTTAATGAAAAGATGGAAATCTATCAACAACCATATCGTCAAATCTGCGAAACTTTATTTGGTCGCAAAGACGCATGGGATAGATTAGAAGAACAGCATTATATCGAGTTTATTTCTACTTCGTTTATTCGAGGAATGTCTTTCGATAATGCTATCATTATCGTTGATGAGATGCAGAACTTGACATTTGAAGAAATCGACACAGTTATGACTCGTGTTGGACATATGTCAAAGATTATCTGGTGTGGAGACTATCGTCAAACTGATCTAAATAAAAAGAAGAACGATATGTCTGGCATTCTAAAATTCTTTGATATTGCTATGCACATGAAAGCATTCACTAAGGTTGAATTTACCCCTGATGATATTGTTCGTTCGTCACTAGTTAAGGATTATATCCTCGCAAAACTTAAGATAGAAGATCAGGAGATAAAATGATTACAGCAGAACAATTTAAACATCTATTCCCAAGAGCACAAGACCATCAAGGATGGGTTGACTCTATGAACAATGTATTTCCCACATATGAAATCAATACACCAAAGAGAATTGCTGCATTTCTTGCACAGTGTGGACATGAGTCTGGTGGATGGACAGTATTTGAAGAAAATCTTTACTATTCTGCACAGGGATTAGCTAAAGTGTTTCCAAAATATTTCCCTACTCTTGAATCAGCAATACCTTATGCAAAGAAGCCAGAAATGATTGCCAATAGAATCTATGCTAATCGCATGGGTAATGGTGCTCCAGAATCTGGTGACGGATATAGGTTTCGTGGTCGTGGACCAATCCAGTTGACTGGTCGTTCAAACTATACAGCGTTCGCCAAAGAGATGTTCGAAGACTGGCAGAATGTAGTAGACAATCCTGACTGGGTTACTGCTGATCGTGACTTTGCTTTGATGTCTGCAATCTGGTTTTGGAATAAAAATGGTTTGAATAAAGAAGCAGACGCTGGAGATATCAAGACAATGACACGAAAGATTAATGGTGGTTACATTGGTCTTGAAGATCGTATTAAACACTACAACGAGGCTATTCACTTACTTACATAATGAAAACATTTATACATCATGATTTCGGCAAACTTGAGCGTGACACAAAACCCGATGGTACAAGGTTATACAAGACCCCATCGGGTAAATCCTATCCAAGCGTTACAACAGTCACAGGACTGCACACAGCGAAGGGAATCGCAGAATGGCGAAAGAGAGTCGGCAACGAAGAAGCAAACCGAATCTCTGGAAAAGCATCAGCAAGAGGAACAAGAATTCACAAGTACTGTGAAGACTATCTACGAGGAAACATATTCGAAGCAGACATGTTCGACCTCGAAATGTTCAACTCAATCAAACCACTACTCGACCAAGTCGACAACATCCACTGTTTGGAAACACCATTATGGTCTGACCACTTACAAGTCGCTGGAACAGTTGACTGCATCGCAGAGTTTGAAGGTAAACTTAGTGTTATAGACTTTAAGACTTCAAGCAAGCCAAAAGACAGGGATGATATTCATAATTACTTTATGCAAACTGCTGCGTATGCAGTAGCGTTTGAAGAGCGAACAGGAATTCCTATTGGAAGACTGGTGATCATTATGGCAGTTGATAATGATGATCCAAGATGGTTCATTGAGAAACGAGATAATTGGATTGGTGGGTTTCGTAAATTACGACTAGATTATAGAAATTATAAAAATATATGAACGATGCATTTTTAAACTGTAATATATGGTCTGTTGATTTAATTAAACAACCATATATTGATCAAAACTTTTTCTTAGTAGAAAAGGTGTACTACTATAATTCATTGACATCAGGAATTATTGTATTCAATCCTAGTTCTGTACAAATACCAGAATTTGAGATAAAATATTTACATTTATTAGATGAATTAGATTATGATTTTATTAACAAATACACAATACCAATTCTTTATAAAAATGAAGATTCTTGGAAAATAGATTTGACCATTTACAATGAATATGAAAAAAATATTAACAGCTAATCAAGGTATAGTTGATCAACTAATTGATTCTGGTAAAATGCCAGAACAATATTTGACAGACAACTATAAACAAAAGTATAATTTCCATAAAAAATTTCCAACTACTGGTAAATTCTTTTATGATAGATCTGGAACTATCCCACACTATTTAAATATAGATAGCACTAAAAGTCCTATACCAACTGCGGATAATTTTAACTTATCATTTAGTGAGGTTGTTGAAAAACGAGCAAAAGAGTTACTTGCTCTAGGTAAACCAATCAATGTTAGTTGGAGTGGTGGGTTAGATAGTACATTTATATTGTTCACATTAAAACATTATGCTAATGATCCTTCGCAGATTAAAGTTTATGGAACATATAATTCTATCATAGAATCTGGACATATGTTTGATAAGTATATTAAAAATACATTCAGATATAATATTCGTACTAACCGATCATATGAGAATAATTATAAAGATATTCCTGATAACGAGATAATACTAACAGGTGCTCCAGGAAATGATATTTTTTATAAAGATATTGGCACAGCTACCTCATCGCCAATAAATAAATATGATGCTTGGATGAAATTTAGAAATCCTGTTGAACAATCTATCTTTGTATATGCAGATCAACCATATGAAAAAGTATTAGAAGATGATAATTTAGAGTTTTTGGAAGAATTTGTTAAAAAGTCTCCAAGAAAAATAGAAACCCTACAAGATCTTCGATGGTGGGTTTGTTTTTGTTTTAATTGGTACACAACTCTAAATAATTGTTCAATTGGAGTTGGACCAGAAACTGCAAAAAAGATATATTCGTTTTATGATACAGATGACTTTCAACTTTGGTCGATGTATAATAAAGATCCTACTACCAAAGTAGGAGATTATAGTGATGATAGATGGCAACTGAGAGAGATGATTGCTGAGTATACTGGTGATAATTTTTATGCCACTAAAAAACAGAATTTTCTTTCGGTTTTATCTACATTTGGAACTGAGTGGTTATTTCTTATGAATGATCATTCAAATGTTTATGTAAAAAATGTTGTTTAATTTTATAGGAGTTTTTAGAATGAAATTTATTATTGGTTTATTGAGTGCTTTATCGCTGACGCCAGCGTTTGCACAATGGCAACCGCCAAAACAAATTAATGTTATTATGAACATGCCAGCTGGAACACCTGCTGATACTGCGTTCAGGATTGTTTCTAAACAAGTCGAAAGTAACACTGGTGTTAATTTTGTTCCTAATTATCGTCTTGGAGCAGGTGGTACTATTGGTAATGATCATTTCGTGAAGACTGCACCAGATGGTTCTACTATTGCTCAAGTCCCAATTCCAGGATTGACTGCCACAGATAGAATGGTAAATCCAAATAAGACATATACTACTAGCGATTTTACCTTTATCATTGGAAGTGCTTTTACGCCAATGACTATTATTGCAAATGCATCTGATCCTGTTAATTCACTTCAAGATCTCGTCAGAGTGCTCAAGACAGAAAAAACTACTGTGGGTGATCCAGGTTCTGGTGGACGAATTGCATATGAATTATTTCGCTCTGTTGCACAACTAGAAGAAAGCGCAGATCGTATTGTTCGTGTTGAGTACAAAGGTCCAGGAGATGTTGTACAGGATGTTGCTGCTAAGAATCTAAGATTTGGTGTAGTTCCATTGGCAGCATCAAGTCAGTTACATCTTGCTGGTAAGATTAAAATTATTGCTGTGACTAGTGAGAATCGTTCTCAGTCTTTTCCAGATATTCCTACTGTGAGTTCTGTGTATCCATCTATGGTATATAATTTGGGATGGGCAGTTTCTCTACCTAAAGGTGCATCACAAGAAATGGTTGATTGGTACCATAGAGAATTTTTGAAAGCAATGCAAACACCAGAAGTGCAGCAGAAACTTAAAGATAACTTTTTCTTTATTGATAGAAAAATGTTAAATTCAAAAGAATTAACTGCTAAAATTCTTGCAGACGAAAAACGATATGCACCAATCGTGGATAAAGTTTTGGAACAACAAAAAAGATAAATTTGTCTTGCAGTACTAAATAATGTATAATGAATTATGTGTAGGTGATATGGTTGTATGAAGCAACTAGAAAAGTGTTCTGGACGGGAGTTCGATTCTCCCCACCTCCACCAAAAGGATAATTATGAAACATAGATATACCGCATTGTGCCCAACCTGTTTTATTAAATTTCAATGGGTAAAGCACAAAGGGTTATTAAAACATAAGTGTCTTTCTGATGGGGGTGACTAGGTTTCGACAGGGCAACAAGTACAGAAGTGGACAACTTGTCAGAGAAGACATAAAAACTAAATCAAGTAAATGCAAATGACTCTGTCTACGCATTAGCAGCCTAAACGCTGCTTAGGGTTTCGGTAGGTTTCCTCGTAACAGAATAACCTACCATTTTTGGTATTGTGGACAAAAAGTGCCGATATACTATCGTTAATTTTTTAAAAGGAAATATAAAAACTTATGAAATTTAAAATGACTCTTTTGGCAACTTTGTTTGCTTTTGCTGGTGTTGCTTCTGCGCAATCTTCTGTAACGGTAACTTATGGCGTTCAAGATTTGGTGCCAAGTAATGTCCAAAACCATGTAGTTAATTTTTCTGCGAAGACCGCAGTTACTAAAGGCATCTCAGTTGACGCTGGCATTTATACTACTACTGCTGATGTAGCAAACACAATTACTAATCGTTATGAGGTAGGTGTCGGTGGTGGTTTTAGTATCAATCCTGCAGTAACTACTGATCTTCGTGTTGCTACTGGTATTAAAGCAAAATCAGGCTCACAAGACTTTTCATACTACTCTGTAGAACCTGGAGTTAATGCAAAGTTTGGTGATGTTACTGCTCGTGTAGCATATCGTTATCGTGATGCGTTTAATGATGCTAACCCAGATCGTTCAAACACAATGCGTTACAGTGTTGGATATGCAGTGACTAAGAAAGATTCTATCAGAATTGGTTATGATGTATTGCGTGGTGATGGTGCTAACAATACAACTACTGTCGCATATACTCGCTCGTTTTAATTTTTGAGAGTTGGTGGTCTCTTTAAAACCACTAAGAATTAGTGAAGTCTTTGCTCGATGTTAGCAACCGATGCCCAATTTGGCTCTTGTACTAACTAAAGTGGCGACATTAATTATGCAATAAATCGTATTAACTTTATAAGGAACTATCATGAAATCAATTATCGCATTAGTAATGTTGGCATTTGCAACTGTTTCTTTCGCAGCTGAACCAGCAAAGAAAGAACCACCAAAGAAAGAAGAAGCCAATTGTGTCACCAAGGACAAAAATGGTAAATGTCCTCCTGCTCCAAAGTCTGAAAAACCTACTCCTAAGAAAGTAGAACCAAAGAAAGACGAAAAGAAGGCTGACACTCAAAAGAAAGCTGACGCACCAAAAGCTGCAGCATCTGCTCCAGCGCCAGCAGCAAAGGCATCTGAGCCAGCAAAGAAGTAATTCCTAAATAATTACACAGTGGGTTGAAGGATCCCAATAAAACCTTCATTACACACAACTCATAACACACAAGGAGTAAAACATGAGTAACATGACCCCGTTCGAGATTCGCCTTGAACTACTAAAAATGGCGAAAGACATGCTGTCCGATGAATACTACGGTAAGCGTGAACAAATTAGCAACGACTGGACAACTAAAGTCGATTCTGCTAAAATCAATGGTGGCACGATTCCTGATCATCCAGGATTTCCTGCTTATCCATCAGAAGCCGAAATCATTGCAAAAGCACAAGTGCTGAATGGTTTTGTTTCAAACATCCCCTTAGATACTACAAAGACTAATAGCAAAAAGTCAACCTGATATGGGATCGGAAAGGCATGCTCACGCATGTCTTTCTTTAACTAATTAAGGAGATTGTATGCGAATACGATTATACATTTTATTAACAATATGTTTACTATCACTACTGTTTGTAGTGGCACCAAATCTTATCAAACATGAAGATAAGATTTTAAAGATAGAATATAAACAGCTAACAAAAGAAGCCAGAAAACAAATTGACTGTTTGGCTGAAAACATTTACTATGAAGCAGGATGGGAACCAACGGATGGTCGTGTCGCTGTTGCATTAGTGACTCTTAATAGGGTGCAAGACCCAAGATATCCAAAAGATATTTGCTCTGTAGTGAAACAAAAGGTAAACTCTACATGTCAGTTCTCTTGGTTCTGTGAAGGAAAGAAACACATAACTAGTAGTAGATTATACGAAGAAGCACAAAACATTGCTCTCTATGTATATGCTAATTATGAAAATCTAACAGACATTACATATGGAGCATTGTTTTATCATGCTGATTATGTAAACCCTCGTTGGAAACTTGACAAGACTACCGTAATTGGTAGACATATTTTTTATAAAGAAAGTGATCGATAATAATGATGCAAAAACTAAACCTACAACTGAAAGAAGAAACTTCTCAACACTCTTTCTTTTTATTAATGGAAGAAGTTACATTGGCTAGTGCCAAGCAAGCAGTTGAATGGGTTTTTGAAGCGAACTTCGCTGAAGAGCGACCAGATTTAATGAATTTGATTATCACATCTCCAGGTGGTGATTTGAATGCAGCATTTGCACTGATTGATGCTATGCGTGGTTCAGCTATACCGATTCGTACTATTGGATTAGGACAAATCGCTTCAGCTGGACTAATGATTTTCATTGCTGGAGAAAAAGGAAAGCGTATTCTTACACCAAATACTTCCATTCTGAGTCATCAGTACTCATGGGGTGCTTTTGGTAAAGAACACGAATTGTTTGCAACAGTCAAAGAGTTTGATTTAACCACTAAGAAGATGATTAGTCATTACAAAAAATGTACTGGATTGTCTGAAGCAAAGATTCGAGAGATTCTATTGCCACCACAAGATATTTGGTTAAGTCCACTTGAGGCTAAAAAATTAGGACTATGCGATGAAGTTAAAGACCTTTCTTAACTATATTAAATATTCTGGATTGTGGATGGGTGTTGCCATCAATCCTTATCATTGGGAATTTAGATTCGTGACTGAAGGACATACAGATCTAGATCCAAAACAACACTTGGTGTTTATTGCTCTTGGTCCATTTTGGATTCGAGGAGTCATAGATGATGGTACTTGGTAAACTAAAAGGAATAATTATGAATGATCATGTTTTTACGATTTGTGTGACACTAGCTGTTTGTTCTTTAATCGGCTCTACTACATTTTACAAATACTCAGAATTAAAGTCTGTTGAACGAAATGTTGAATCTGCCATTGTTAAGGGAATTGATCCAGTTGCAGTTCGCTGTGCATATGCAAACGAACGAGATACAGTATGTGTGGCTTATGGAGCATCACATACAAGTAGTGGAGTCTCTACACCAAAGAAATAACCCTCATCTTTTGAAGGTTATTAGACCCCTGTAAGTTGTTGAATTTACAGGGGTTTTTTTCCATCCAGAAAGGTGTTGTCTTTAATTGCATATTCATGTATAATAACTGTATGATAAATGAAAAAGCAATTAAAAAGTTAGGTTCCCTGAGTGGTTGGGTTGGAATGGTACTGATTCATGGTGCGACTCTCCCGACAACTTTAGGGGTGATTCTTGGTTACTCCAACAATGTTCCACCTATCAGTATGGTGATTCTAGTTTGGACTGGTTTGATGTTGTTTCTGTTTAGAGCAATAGTGCAGAAAGATACGCTGTATATCGTATCGAATGCATTAGGATTTTTCTTTAACAGCATCTTGTTGGCTCTGATTGTTTTCAAGTAAGGATATATTATGACTCTATTGACTGTTGGTAATCCAAAGTTGCTTAAAGGTGAGAAGAAAGGTTATCTGTCTTCTGTACTCCACTTAGCACCTGCAACACTTTCTGGTAAAGAAGTTTGTCCTAAACGAACAGCTGGTTGCACTGCTGCGTGTTTGAACACTGCTGGTCGTGGTGGCATCTTCAAGAAAGGTGAAACCACTAATGTGATCCAGCAAGCACGAATTCGTAAGACCAAAGCATTCTTCGAAAATCGCCCAGCATTTCTTCTTGAGTTGCTTGTTGAAATTCGTAAGACGATTAAGAAAGCAGAAAAACAAGGACTAATTCCTGTCTTCCGTCTTAATGGCACTTCAGATCTCTCGTGGGAGAAGTACGAAGTGCAAGATGGCAAAAACATCTTTCAGATGTTTCCTGATGTGCAGTTCTATGACTACACTAAGGTAAATAATCGTAAAGTCAAACACATCCCTAACTACCACCTGACTTTCTCTAAAGCAGATGGCAACGATATGGATGTTCGTATTGCAATGTCAAATGGCATGAATGTTGCAGCTGTATTTCACAAAGTGCCAGAGACATATCTCGGTCGTCCAGTTATTAATGGCGATGAAACTGATCTGCGTTTCTTAGATCCTAAAGGTGTTATCGTTGGTCTCAAAGCCAAAGGTAAAGCCAAGAAGGATGTTTCAGGATTCGTAGTTACTGCTTGACATGCAACATTTATTAGGGTATAATAACACTATGTTCATCTATGTAAAATCATCTTCTGCAAAAAAGAAGAAGAAACCGAATGCCAAGCAACGAGAGTTGCAAGCATCATGGGAAACCATGCTAAAGAAGTATGCCACAAAGACTGTTGCACAACCAAAAGTACAACAACTCCGTGATGTGTACTCACTTGGGAAACCTGCTTGTCGAGAGACACCTAAGATTCCAAGTCTTCCATTTACTGGTGGTGCTTGTACTAAGCCAGTCCAGAAAGTATATACTGGAAATAAAATTATTGGAATTGGTACCATGCATAAGTCTAACGCAGTGCCAATTTTTAGTGACGAAGAAGCAAAAGATATCGCAACTATGAGGAGATGATATGGAACCGAAAAAAGACTATAGTAACATTACCTATACATATACAGTTAACCCGAATATGGAAGGTGCATCATTTGTATATTTGAATCCAATTTCTCTCGCTGGCATGTATACGACTGCTGGTGAAGAATCGAAGACTCATCTTTGGGCTGAAGATCTTATTGAGAAGTATCTGGATAAGGGTGACTTCACTGAGGCTAATGAGGTTCTCAAAAAGTTTGTCTTGCAAAAATAAAGAGAGTATAATAATGAATGAGTTACTGAACAAAAAGCAAGAACTACTTTTGCAAAAAATGAAATTAGATAAATTCTTTTCTAAGTACTTGGAAAAGTTTGACCGAAAGATGGATCCAGAAAAGACAGACACACCTATCTGGAAACTATATCGATCTAAGTTTGACGAATATTCCAAGATCAATCAAGAATTACGAAATTTAGAGTACTACATTAAACGAGAACAATATGTTTAAGACAGCCAATGAATTTTCTTTGCATATTGAGCAGATGGTTCGTGAGACTAAACTAAGTTACATGGATGCTGTGTTGGAATACTGCAAAGAAAATTATCTTGAACCCGATGATGTTGCCAAACTAATCAGCAAGTCATTGAAAGATAAAATTGAGATGAACTTTCGTGAGTTGAACTACCTTCCCAAACAAGCACAGTTAGATGTTTAAATATATTTGGTTGGTTATACCAGCATTAGTGTATGTTGGTATAATGGGATCTCTCTTTTATGTTATTTCACAACAAGAAAATAGAACTGTTAGAATCGACTGTACTTGGGTAGAAATATCACCAGATATACCACCCAAAGCAAAAGAAGAATGCAGGAAGAAACGAAGTGGACGGATTTAAAGCATATCGTTATTACCTAGCGATTAAACTTCATTTCACAACTGATAAATTCAATGTGTTTGAAAACAGAGGAAATGTTAAGGGAACTCGTGAAGCATTTAATGCTAGGAATGACAGATATATATTTGAGAAGTTAGCAAGAAAACATGATAATGATAAAGACATCATCCAGTTCTTTGTTGCTAACTTTGCATATGGAAATGATACTGCCATTTATGCTGGCGCTGAAGCAGATGAAGTTTATACTGAATGGTTGCGAAGAAAGCAAAGCATAACCAAGATTTTTGTAGACGATTTAGCAACTTTATTAACTCATATTGAGATAAATAAACTAACACATACATCATTGTTTAATTTTACAGATAGCGAATACCCTGTTGCATTGAAACTGTTCGTTGGTGGTAAAATTAAAATTGAAACTCTTAGAATTATTGACGATCTCTATCCAATTATTGAAAAATGGAAACTAAATACTTCGGTGAGGTATATATGGGATGATGATTTAAGAAGAATTACAAAGTTGACTGGGTTCGTTAAATACGATATAATTAAGATTAAGAAGATCTTTGATCATTTCTTGGAAGAAGTTGCATAGTAATCATGGGCAAGACATATTATAAATCATCAAGAGATTTTGATGATGAGGGTTCTGGTAAGCGTACAGGTAAAACTGCCAGACATGCCAACAATAAAAAAACTGGTGGTATGAGAACGCTAAATAGTTGGGTTGAAGAAGATTATGATTTAAACAATGAAGACTTTGATGACGACATTGAACTAAATGATGAGATTTCTATACAACACAATACTAATACAAAGTAATACATTTTTATACAAAGGAAAATACGATGGATATTCAAGCACTCCGCAAAATGCGTTCAACTGACTTCTCTAAAATCTCTGGAGAATTCGACAAGATCGCCAATCCCCAAACCGAAAAGAAGTCTTACAACGATGATCGCTTCTGGCGTCTCGAAGGTGACAAGGCTGGTAATGGTACAGCTACACTCCGATTCCTACCTCGTGTAGAAGGCGATGAACTTCCTTGGGTTCGTATCTTTAGCCATGGCTTCCAAGGTCCAACTGGCAAGTGGTACATCGAAAATTCTCTAACCACTCTTGGTGAGAATGACCCTGTTGGTGAGTTGAACACTCAACTCTGGAACTCTGGTTCTGAAGCCAACAAAGAAATCGCTCGTAAGCAAAAGCGTAAACTCTCTTTCATTGCCAATGTTCTGATTGTATCAGATCCTAAGCATCCTGAGAATGAAGGTAAAGTATTCTTGTGGAAATTTGGTAAGAAGATTTTTGACAAGATTATGGATAAGGCTCGTCCTACTTTTGAAGACGAGAAACCTGTCAATGTCTTTGATCTTTGGGAAGGTGCTAACTTCAAACTGCGTATGCGTAAGAAAGATGGTTACGCAAACTATGATGAGTCTAGTTTCAGTGACCCTATTGCTGTTTCTGACAACGAAGAAACCTTGCTGAAGATTGTTAATTCTCAGTATAAGTTGGCTGAGTTTATTGATCGTAAGAACTTTAAGTCTTATGATGAGTTGAAGAAAAAACTGAATGATGTTTTGTCAGGAGACACTTTTGCTAGCAAGTCTGCTGCAGAGATCGCTGAAGAAGATCGACCAGTTGCTCAAGCACCTAAGATTGCTTCTAAGCCAGCACCTACTCCGAAGGGAATGGAAGATGAAGATGATGATGTAATGAGTTACTTCCAGAAGATTGCTAAAGAAGATTAATCTTCCTTGCTAAATTAAAAAGGGATCGTAAAGATCCCTTTTTTTATGCGTATCTGTTTTCTAGATACCTTGTTTGAGTTGACTCTCTATTTCTAATAGGTGCTTTGATAACATTATTGCTAGTGTTATTTGTATTAGTAACAGGAGCATTAACAACACTAGTAGATTGTGCTGGTGGTGGAGCCATCTTAGCAGCAGAATTATCAGCAGATTGCTGTGACACTCTCTGAGCAGTAGGTGTTTCTGCTGGAGAAGAAGCAGCCAGAAGATCACTGGCTTTAGCATAACCAACATCAACTTTTCGTTTGTCCCAGAAACTTAATTTTTGATATGCATCATCTTCTTTTACAATCTCGGTGAGTTTGTCGCTATCACCACCCTTTTGTGCATTTGCCTTAATTTGTCTAAATGCACGAGTACTAATTTCTCTAGATCCAGAAACACCCGCTGCATCACCTTCAAGCATTGCTTTACCAGTTCTTGGATCAAATGTAGCAAAGTTTTGTTGGATTGAATAATCACCATTTTTACCAACTTTTTCAGACTGTGTTAGTACTCTAGTTTGATCTTCTCGATAATATGTTTCACCAGTTTCTTTATTAACTCTACCTTCTGCGCCACTAGTTATAACATTTTGGTTGAAATTAGATGTACCTCCTGATGCTGAATCCGATTGCGTTAGTTCTGTATTACCTCCAACACGATTTGATCCTTGATCTGGTCTAAATGGATACCATGGACCAATAGAAATTTTCTTACCAAGAACAGAGAATCCCATTTCTGGTATACCAAAATCTTCAAAGAATCCCATAACTTGTTCTGCAATTCCTTTAAAGAAGTCTGCCACTGGTTTAAACACTTCTGTTAGTGGGGTGACAATATAGTCATTAATTAACCCAAATAGTTGGTTAGGAATAAACATCAATGCATCAGCAAGAGTTCCCATTAATTGTTTAATAGGTTCCCATAAACCCATTACAGTTTCACCCAGTTTTTTCATTGTCTCAATTGGACTCATGATAAACTCTTGAATCTTTTTAGGGATAAACAAAACAGCGTCAACAAACGCAGAGAACATGTCCGCAAAAGAGAACGAGTCTAAGAATTCTTCTACTTTCTTAAATCCCAATGCGCCAGCAATCCAGGAAATACCACCCTTAATCATATCGAGTACACCAAATACTAATCCATTGAATAGTCCTTTGATTGCTCCACCAATTGCTCCGACGAAACCACCTTCTTCCCAGCCAGCAAGCGCACCCTTAACTGTATCCCATACAGACATGATAATCATTAATGGATATGCTATTTTACTGACTACACCAGAAACCGCAGAAAACAGTTTTCCAAAAGTCCCTAATTGTGTTCCGATTCCAGAAAAGAATCCCATAAAGTTACTTACAGCATTTTTTACAAATGACATTGCTTTACCAATTGGTCCACTAGCTTCGCCAATTGTTCTAAATCCTGCCATGATTGGCTCTAAGAATCCAGTGACAGCTGTTTTTATACTGGTGATGACCTTGCCAATCATTGAACCCTCACCAAAGATACCTTTAAAGAATCCCACTGCTGCTTCGAACATTGAAGCAAATTTACCAACAACAGAAGAGAATACTCCTTTTATACCATTTACCCATGACATAAATGTTGTTTCAATGGCTGTGACTATTTTTCCTAGTTTTGGAAAAACTTCACCAAGATATTTTATACCATTTGCAAATCCACTGACAAAGAACTTAACTGTCTTAACCCACGCTGATACTAATCCTGCAAGAGTTCCTGCAGCTACCGCAATAATTGTTCCAATAGTGCCAAGACCAAAACCATCTCCAGGTTTTGGTTCCTTTTCAGCTAAACTTTTTTCACCACCACCTCTGGTATTTTCTTCAATCTTAATTAATAGACCTAACTGTTTATCACGGAATCTTTCATCCTCAACCGAAGATTCTAAAGATGAGTTTAAACCTGAATCTTCTTTATTCTTTTCAACTTTATCCATTGACGCAGTTGGTTCAATTCTTGATGCTCTTTCACGAATCTTGTCTTCGGCAGTCATTAAGAATCCAGGTTTACCACCCATAACCTCTGGAACTTTTGGTAATTCTGGTTTTGATATTTTTGGAACTAATTGTAATTGAACCTTTGTCTGACCAACGATTGCTCCTGTCAATTTTTTAATACTAGAAATTAGATCCTTAACTACAGTAGTTAAATCTCCTCCTCCACCACCAGAATTTGCTGCTGGTGTGAATGCTTTTGGAAATTGCACTATGTTAGATTTTTGTTGTTCTAGTACTGATTGCATTATTGTCTACTCTCTATTCTTTGTTTTTCTTCTTCTAAGTATTGCATTAACATGTGAATATAAACATCTCTTTCAAATGGAATCATATCCTCAATGTCTACAAGTGAATACTTATGATATTGTAGCAACGCAAAATTCATCTTATAGTAATTCGTCAGATTATCATGACAAAGGTTTATTAAAAAAAACTGTCCATTCCCTCCAACCTAACTGTATGTGCTTTACTGCACACAGGACAGTTATAGTGGACATCATATTTTAATTTTGGCATTGTTTCAAAAAATCCTTGGATCTTTTGGAATTGCTCTGTTGTAAGATTATTTACGAATTGTAAAAGTTCATCTTTAGTCTGCTCTTTGGCGTGATATACTTCTTCGCCATCATAGATGTAATCAATAGACTGAGTGATAATGTTAAAAACAGTTTCAGTATCATTGTTGTCGATCGTTTCAAATTTCTTGATAATGTCTACAGAAGGATACTTCATTACCACACCAACATCACCCCACATGCTAATCTTATTGGTATGATCTGGCGATGCTTCTACTTCAATTTTAGTTAAATCTATAGACATTTTAACTTTAGCTAATTTGTTCTGTTCACCATGATCTTCATCACAAGACATGATTAGATCTACTGTTTCACCAACTGACTTAGCTCTTAGCTGTGTGAAGATATATTCCAGATCAAACATCGCCAAAGAATCTACATCGATAGGATCTGCTACACAAGATTTAATCACAGACTTTAAAGTATCGACCATTACTTTCTGACTTTCACTCTGTTGAGCCAACATCAGTGCTTTTTGATCTTTTACTAGAAATGGGCGATATTTAATAGTTTGTTTTGTTGATGGGATGTCCAGATTGTAAACTGGTGTATTATTTAATGGTAATGCCATTAGTGTCTCCTTTAGTCATAGTCTTAATAAGTTTATTCAACTCAGTTGTGCTACCAACAAAGATAGCATTATTGGTAACCTGTTTAGCCTTTTCAGCCTTAGATGGTTCGTCTAGTTTTTGTTTTTGCTGGTGTAGATCCATAAGTTGTTGGTTAACATCAGCCAGTTGTTTCATAAGGTTTCCCACTACTTCAAATGCTCGTGGGTGTTCAGATTGCTTAGCAACTTCTAGTGCTTGCATTAATGCTTCTTGTCCAGTCACAAGCAGTGTTCTAAGATTAGTTCTAGTTACCTCATAATCAGATTCAATTTTCTCATTATGCTCAGGTGGGGTTTCAGAAACTGACAAATCTGGCTTTGGCATTGGAGCCAAATCAAACACTTCTGAAAGGTTATCATCAATTTTCATTACCAGTCCTCTTCATCTACTATTACAATTCCTGTATCAACTAATTGTCTTTCTGGTAAAACTTCGTTATCTTGTATACCAAAAATAGGGTTAATATCATCTTCAAAATTCATGAATCTATCTACTGACGCTGGACGATCCTCTACTTGAGGTTCAGAATTATTGTTTTGTGAATGTAGCGCACTTGTCCAATACTTATACTGCATTGTTACAGTCATTTTCATAACATCTTTGCTAGAATAATCTAACTGTATTGGTCCAATTGTTTTAGGATAACATTCAAACAATGACACAACATATGTTATACGATCCATCATGTCATGCACTTCAATATCCATTCCAGTAGTATAGTTTTTGTAATAATTGAATGATCTGGTCTCTGGATTTTGAATAGCTTCCATCCAGTTGTCGAATACTCTTTTAACATACATATTTTTATCTACATAAAAAGACATATTCAAATTATCAAATAACTTTTCATATGGAATTTCTCTAAACTCTCCGTACACTCTATTTTGTGCAGTAGAGAAGTTCATTCCTGGAAGCTGTACCTGATCACAAAATAAACTTAATGTTCTTGGAACATTAGATTCTAATCCATATAAAGGTGGAGTGAATCTTACTAGATATCTGTTTGATTTAGCTAATCCCTGAGATTTAACTTCTGAGATGAATTTGTCTAACATCTTACGCTTTCCTTATAATTTTCTTTGAGTCTGCCCAGACTTCTGCCTTACTGGCACCTACGAATCTTTCAACTGGGAGTAACATAGCAGTCGCCCAATCTTTAGATGTTATCTGTCTAAACTGACTTCTTACATGATTGGAAAGATATTGTTTAACACATGGTTTCGCTGCAGCAAATCGAGAGACTCCATCAATTATTTGCCATGAATATTTTAACTTAGTCATATCATCCATTCTTGTATTACTTCTATAGATGAGTAAGTTATCCAATAAAGTTATTCTTAGTGGATATGGAAGATAATGCATATTTAAACCAATAAACCCATCAGGAGTTTTTCTAAATGGGAATACTAGAGGAAATCTATCATAATATGGTAGTTCAGCCTTACCTTTCGGATCATATGCATACATATACAAATGTCCAGGTTGTATTCTTGTCACTAACTGGTCTTCTTTACCACTAAGCACTTTAGCTGGAGTGATGTTCTGCCTACTCAATAAGAGTACTTGTTGTTCGAACCATGCACGAGACTTTTTAACTGTTGTTTCTAAGTCGTACTTATTTCGTTCGAATACATCTTTGATTGTTATTCGTTTAGGCATATTAGTTATTTAGGTGTTAAGCCCAAGTCGTATTCAGTTATAATTTTAAACTCCCATCCTCTATTTTTAGCATATTCAGTGGCTGCTTTCCATTTAGCTTGATTTTTCATAAATACTAGAGATTCGGTGATATATCGTTTGGTCTGTTTTCCTGGAAACTCTGGGGGATGTGTTTGTTTAGATGGTTTGACTTCTATTAAGTATGTCTTTAAAACATTTTCCTTAGTTTTGACCTGTATCTTAAAATCTACAAAATAACGATGCAATAGGCTATCTGTAGGACAACGATAAGGAACAATCGTTTCCTCTGAACTCCATTTAATTATACTGGGGTTTTTGTCACACCAAGAAGCAAATCTTGTTTCCCAACTAGACCTCATAATGATATTTGTTGGGTCGCCAGTATATTTCTCAGGAAATATTGGAATGAATCTTCTTTTATGGAACATAAATAAGTAATTAGGAATAAATAACCACTTTTATTTAGGTTAAGGGTAATAAATGCCAAGCATAGACAGACAAGCTGGATCACCTGCTGCGCCAGAGAGCGCACCTCCTCGTCCAAATCTTTACACGCCAAGGGGAGAAGCATCAGAGTTTTCTTCTGACAAATACTCTATTGGACAACACACATATCCAGATGATCTGTATAATAACAGATACGAGTATGGTGGAAACTATGTTGTTTTTTACATTAATGTATCGGAAGACTCTAAGCTAATAAAAGTAGAAAACGCAGAAACTGTTGCAGATTTTCCTCCAAGAGATAGAGGTGATGCTGCTGGAAATCCTGTTAATCTAACTACAGCAAATGCTACTGCTGGTGGTATTGGTGGCGTAATTGCTGGTGGACTATTTACTGGTGATATTGCTGGTGCTGCAAAAGCTGGTGCTGCAGGTGCAGTTGGTGGCGCAGTCGTTGGAGCATTAGTTGCTGGACAGGGTACTCGTGCTCAGAAACGATTAAAAACTGCTATCGCTTTACATATTCCAAATCAGTTACAAATTCGTTATGGTATGCAGTGGTCAGAAGATGATACCAGCATGTTGGCGATGGCTGGTGCTGCTGGTGAAGAAGTTATGAAAGCCATATCAAGTGGTAGTGTTAATTCTGCTATTCCTGCAGGAAAGGCTATGTTAGCAAACCTTGCTTTAGCCAAAGGACCAAACGCTGGAGCAAATTCAGCTTATAGTGGTATTGCAGCCAATCCTAAAAAAGAACAGGTATTTAAAGGTGTTGATTTTAGAACATTTCAATTTGAATATCAATTTTTTCCTAAAGATGAAAAAGAAGCCAGAGCAGTCAGAAAGATTATAAACGAATTTAAATATCATATGCATCCAGAGTTTAAGGATGAGGGGAACTTTCTTTATATCTACCCTTCTGAATTTGATATATTTTATTATCAAAATGGACATGAAAATATGAATTTACATCGTCACACTTCTTGTGTGTTAACTGAGATGAATGTCAACTACACACCTAATGGACAGTTTAATACATTTAGTGATGGTATGCCAACGCAAATTAATATGACTTTATCATTCCGTGAATTGGCTCTCTTAACCAAAGATAAAGTTAAGGATGGTCTATAATGTATTTTAAAGAATTTTCAAATATTTACTATGATTATGATATCACAAGACAAATTGGCACTGGAACTCAAGCAGTAGCAACTGCAGCTATCGGTGGTGGGATAGTAACATCAGTTGCTATTAATGATGGCGGAACTGGATATACTGAGGCGACAGTAACATTTACAGCACCACAAACTGAACCTGGAGTTACTGCCACTGCAAGAGCGATAGTATCAAATGGAGTTATAACTCAGATAGTTGTTATAAATGGTGGCGTGGGTTACACAACACCTCCAACTGTAATTATTACAACTCCATGGAAAACATTACCAACTACAACAAAGTCTTTTATTGTAAAAGATATAACTAAAAATATTCGTTTTCGTAGAGATATACTAGCCAATATATCGTTATATGATGAATATGATATTGTGGATGGAGAAACACCTGAGATTCTTGCTGAGAAACTTTATGGTAATCCAGAGTACCATTGGATTATTATGTTAGCCAATGATAGATATGATTATAGAAATGATTGGCCACTTACACAAGCAAATTTAGATCAATATGTAATAGACAAATATGGTGCAACTGCTAATAGCATCCACCATTATGAAAATTCTAAAGGTTTAACAGTAGATTCAGATTATCCAAGCGCAGTTCCGATAACTAATGCTAATTACGAAGAGCAGTTAAATGAGAGTAAACGAAGAATAAAAGTTATTTCAAATTCTATCATTTCTACTGTATTGAGAAACTTTAAAGATCAAATGTAATGGAAGAATCAAAATCATTAAAGTTTGCTGGTGATGTTAATATTAATAAAATTCAGATTATTAACAGTTCTGGATTTTTTCAAAATGTTACTGCGCAAGTTATAACTATTCAATACTATGAGGATATATTTTCCCCATTTATTAGTGGTAGTTTAATTTTAAAAGACACACTAGATCTACCAAATCTTTTTCCATTCGTGGGAGAAGAGTATGTTGATTTAGATATTTCTACTCCAGGAATAGAAAAAGATAGTATTAAAGGTAGATATTATATCTACAAAATGACTGATAGAGAAGTTCTTGGAGATAGATCTACTACATACCAGTTACATTTTATATCTGTTGAAGCCATCATAGATTTAAATAAAAAAATAAGCAAAGCAATTACTGGTAATGCAGCAGAAGTTGTTAAAAAAATTGTAGCAGACAAAGTAGATGGTTTACAGTCAAATAAACAATGTTTTGTAGAGCCAACAACTAAAGCAGTTAAGTTTATTCCTAACTTTTGGTCTCCTGTAAAATGTATACAGAATATAACAGAACAGGCTGTGAATCAAAATCAATCACCTAGTTATGTATTCTTTGAAAATAGATTTGGATTTTATTTTCTTTCATTAGAATCATTATATGATAATAATGTATACCAACAATTTAAATACGACAAATATACTCGTGATAAAACTGGGTCTGGAGCTAACCATGGCGACGCAAAGAATCCAACTGAAGACTATAAAAGAATAACACAAGTTACCATTCCAAAAGCATTTGATTATATGGACAGAATTATGAATGGTGCGTTTGCGACAAAAGCAATTTCTTATGATCTTACATATAAAAAGTATCAAGTGAAAAATTATAATATGTTTGATAATTTTTCAAAGAAAAAGCATTTAAATCCTAATGCCATATCGTCATCTAAATCTATTTTTAGAACTGCATCAAAAATTGTAAATTATCCTAGAGCCACAGAAACATTTACTGGATTTGGAGATACTTCTACCTTTAAAACATTTCAGGATAGATTATCACTATTTAAACAGTTAGAAGCGATGAAGTTAGAAATTGAAGTTCCAGGCAGAACAGATTATACTGTTGGGCAAAAAGTAAATGTAGAATTTAGTAAGATGGAACCTGTAACCAAAAGAGACTCTAATGAGGATACTGTAGATAAATTATATTCTGGAAATTATATTGTAGCAGCAGTAAATCATTACATAAATTTGGATATGCATACATGTTATATGGAACTGGTTAAAGATAGTATACAAAAAAATCTTGAGAATGGAAAATAATGTCATCATTTTATACAGGTATCGTTGAGAATAGATCTGACCCATTGAGACTGGGTCGTTGTCAAGTTCGTATCGTAGGTTTACATACACACGATAAGAATCAGCTTCCCACTTCAGATCTTCCATGGTCTATGCCAGTGCAACCAATTGGTTCTGCTGCAATGAATGGTATTGGATACACTCCAGTTGGTCCAGTTGAAGGGACAACTGTTATCATTATGTTTGCAGATCCAGAACTGCAATATCCAATTATGCTTGGAACTGTTGGTGGAATATCTACTGCACCGAAGGCTATTGATGACGATGATTCTAGATCTGAAATAACTTCTCAAAAAACTAAAGACATTTCTGTTAGAACTGTTCCTGGACCAACAAATGGTAAACAATTAACTTTATACGATCCAGAAAATGGATCTACTAATTTAACATCTGACTTAAAAGCCAATATGAGAATTATTGGTCACCAGATGGCTGAAGGTACATATATTGTTTCTGTTGATAGTCCAACACAAATAACTATTAGCCAAGAAGTCGCTGGTTATGAAGAGAATATTTTAAAGTTTGAAGATCCTCCTACTAATTTAAGTGCAGTAGCAACAAGTAAAGTAGAAAATGTTTTAACTGATTCAAGTGGAAAGCCAGTGTTGGATGGATCTGGAAATCCTGTTAGAACAACTCCACCTGCACCTAGCGCAACTACCCCAGAAACACCAAAGTCTAATACAACTAATGATTCTATTCCTACAATCCCACCACCAAAATCTAGTAGCAATGTATCAAAATCTTCAGCAGGTATTAAAGCGCTGATTGCTGCTTGCGATAAAGTCGGTTTAACTACTAAAGAACAGAAGTGTGCGTTGCTTGGTATTGCTGGTGGTGAAACTGCATGGCAATCTATTCAAGAAGCATATAATTATAGTGAGGCTAGACTAAGACAAATTTTTAAGGTTACAGATGAGGAAGCTGCGAAATGGTCTAATGCTCCATCGAAAGGTATAACAAGAGAACAATTCTTCTCTTGGATATATGGACCAACTAAACGAGGTAAAGGATTCTTTGGACATACTACTGACGCAATGGGTGGTAAGTATTATGGTCGTGGATTTATTCAACTTACTGGTTATTCAAACTACAAACGATATAATGATTTAGCCAATAAACTAGGTTTAGGTATTGACATTGTAAGCAACCCAGATTCTCTTGATAATGATATCAATGTTTCTGCTTTAGTTGCTGCTTTATACATTAAAGATAGAACTCCTTCTAGCGTTAAACCAACTGATCATCCAGGTTATTTCTATGCAGCAAAGAACGCTGTTGGTATAAATTCTCCAGACATTGCAGCAAGAAAACTTGCGTATTATGAATATTTTTATGGGTCAAAAGCATCATCTGCGCCAGAAAAAGATGCTACACCGCCAGCAGTTGAACCACCACCAGATGGAAGTAGTCCAACTCCTGGTCCGTCAGCAGAGTCTATTGCCAGTGGATCTAACAATACTGGATTTAGAGATCCAAATAATAAGTATCCACTAAAAGATTATTTAAATGAGCCAGACACAAATCGTTTAGCTCGTGGTGTTAAAGAAGGAACTGTCATCGAAAAGAAAGATGGCACAAGAGTTACAGGCGTCCTTAAAGCTAATGGTGCAGGATCTTGGGATCAACCATTAGCACCATATGGTGCACAGTATCCATATAACAAAGTTTTTGAAACTGAATCTGGTCATGTTCAAGAATGGGATGACACGCCAGGACAAGAACGCATTCATACATATCATCGTTCTGGTACATTTAGCGAAATAGATCCACAAGGAACACAAGTCAATTATATTGTTGGCGACAATTTCCTTATTATGGAAAGAAATGGGTGTATCAGTGTAAAAGGTGAATGTAATATCACTGTAGATGGTACTACTAATATCTACGCTAGATCAGATGCAAATGTTCAGGTAGAAGGTAACGCTGATGTTAAAGTTGGAAATAATTTGAATATCGGTGTGGCAAATGATGTTTACATGGCAGCAGGTGGTGACTTTTTAATTAGCGCATCAGGTAATTTTAATGTACAAGCTGCAAACATTAGTCAGAAAGCTGCAGCTGTAAATATTGAGTCTTCTGCCGATATGAATATTCTTGCTGGTGGAACACTACACGCTGATTATTCTCAGGGACAGTTTGGTAATGGTGCGTCTGGTGCAAGTGATGTATCATTAACACCACCTGCTCGTGGACTACCTATTGATCCAACTGTACCATTTTTAATTCCACCACCAAGAAAGTTTGAGGATAATGCATCAGCAGAAACTCCTCAAGATATAGACACTCCAGAGGGAAGAGCATCTGTGGCACAAACTGCCAGAAGAGATGGTGTTCCAGACGCACCCGCACCAGTAGCAGCAGAATCTTCTCCACCTCCTGCTGGTGGAACTAGCACTACTGTTCCAGTTAGTTGCGAAATAATCTACCAGACAAAGAATTTTACTAATGACTATAGATTATCTAAAAACTTTACTCTTGGTATGTTAATTGATGGTGGTGTTGGTGGAAGACATAGACTACAAGATCAGATGCTTAGCGATGTTGCTTCTGGAACAGCTGCAGGTAATTTAAGAGTTTATACTGTTCAAGAGATTATCTGTAATTTAGCAACTACTGCTCAAAATATGTTAGAGCCAATAGTTGATTCGCTTCCAGGAGGAATGGGTGGTTATAAGAAACAATGGATGGTTACCTCTGGATATAGATTGAAGGGTGTTCTCCCACAAGAATCTCCTACATCATCGCACTGCAAAGGATTTGCTATTGATTTTGCACTAATGGTACCAGATCGAAACAATAAAACATACGAAATTGTACAAAAGATTGAAAAACTTATACCATATGACCAACTGATATTAGAATATAGAGATCCAAGTTCATGCTGGATTCATATGGGATATGCAGGTAAGGGACTTAGAAAACAAGCATTCACCATGGTGAACGATAAATCTTATCAGGGGACTTATCCAAAAGGTGGATTTGTATTAGTTAATAATATACCACCACCAGCTAAGAAATAACAATGCCAGCATTAACATATAAAGGTGCTTTATCTAAGGGAAGTGATGGTGGTGCTCCAACTGCGCTTACCTTTAAAGTCCAGTGCACTAAAAGTTATGTGGCAGAAGGATTAATAGGAACAGTTGGCGATCAATTCGAACAACATAATATTGGTGTTACTGTGCATAAAGAGTCTCTAAGACAAATAACTTTGGGTGCTTCTAAAACTTTCTTTGAGGGGAATGCGGCAGCAAGAGTAAACGATCCAATAGCAGATGGAGATATGGTAGATCAAGGTTCTGCAAAAACTATAGTAGAATAACCTAAATAAGAATATGGCCAAAACAGCAAGAATTTTTTCAGATCTAGACCTAAATTTCACTGCACATCCAGTGACGAAGGATGTATCACGCAAATATGATGAGAATGCTATAAAAACTGCATTGAAAAATCTTGTTTTAACTAGTAATTACGAGAGACCATTTCACAGCGAAATAGGAAGTCCGATTAAGCGTTTACTATTTGAACCAGCTGGTCCAATGTTAGCCATGACTTTAAAAAGAGCTATCGTTGATCTAGTTAATAATTTTGAACCCAGAGTTGAACTAATTGATGTATCAGTTGGATTTTCTGGTGATAATAATTCAGTTTATGTAACAGTAGAATTTAAAGTTATCAATACCGAGAGACCATTAACTCTCGAACTTGTATTAGAGAGAACACGATAAATGGCAAATAATAAAAAAATAACTGTAGCCGAACTAGATTTCGATGCTATTAAAAACAACTTAAAAGAGTTTTTAAAAGGACAGACAGAATTTCAAGATTATGATTTTGAGGGTTCTGCGATGTCAGTTTTATTAGATGTTCTTGCATACAATACACATTATAATGCTTTGTATAATAACATGACAGTTAATGAAATGTTTTTGGACTCAGCAAGAAAAAGAAACAGTGTAGTATCATTATCTAAAATGCTTGGATATACTCCAAGATCTTCAACCTGTGCAACTGCTACCGTAAATATTGTAGTTTCTGGAGGTACTTCTTCTCCTGCTAATTTAACTATTCCAGCGTATAGCCAATTCACAACTGTAGTAGATGGAAACGGATTAACATTTTATAATACTGGTTCTTTGACTACAGTAAGAGTGGGTAATACTTATACTTTTACTGGTGTTGTTTTAACTGAAGGTACACCAATCACTAATAGATTTACAGTTTCTGCTAATTCTAGATATGTTATACCAAACTCAGATGTTGATTTAAATACACTACAAGTTAAAGTACAAGAAAATTCGCAGTCTTCTGTGTTTGAAGCATTTTCAAAATCTGATAGTATTGTTAATGTTCATTCTGAGTCAAAGGTTTACTGGACTAAAGAAATTGATGATGGTTTATATGAAGTAACTTTTGGTGATAATATAATAGGTAGACAATTAGATATCGGTAATGTAGTTCATTTAGATTATTTTGTATCTTCGAAAGAAACTGCAAATGGAGCTAGAGTTTTCACATATAATGGAAATACTCTTATCACTGGTTCTACTGTTAGTATTACTACAACTTCTCCTGCATCAAATGGCGCTGATAAAGAATCATTAGATAGTATTAGATTTAATGCACCAAAATTTTATGCTGCTCAGAATCGTGCTGTTACTCCAGATGATTATAAAGCATTAATATATGCTAATGTCCCAGAAGCGAAATCTGTTGCTGTCTGGGGTGGTGAAGATAATAACCCACCTGTATATGGTAAGACATTTATATGTATTAGACCAAAAGATGCAACTAAATTAACAACAGTTCAAAAAGCTGCGATCACTTCTAGTATTTTACAAACAAGAAATGTAGTTTCAGTTATTCCAGAAATCGTAGACCCAGAATATCTTAATATCGCATTAAATGTAACTGTATACTATAACCCACAAAATACAACTAGAACTGCTTCTGAAATTGCTAGTATTGTACAGGCTGCTATTATAGCATATGACGCAGAAGACCTTCAAGTTTTTGATGGAGTTTTTAGATTCTCTAAACTATCAAGAATCATCGACGCTGCTGAACCTTCTATTGTTAATAACATAACAACAGTATTAATTAGAAGACAGTTAACTCCAAGATATAACACCAGTGCTCAATATATTTTAAATATTATTAATCCAATATACTCTGATGGACAGGGAAATGGTGGATCATTTACTACCACAGGATTCTTTATTGCTGGTAGTGATGAAATACATTATCTAAATGATGATGGTTTGGGTTATGTTAGATTGTTCAGATATGGTCCAAATGGTATCAAGATATATGTAGATGAACAAATTGGTACTGTAGATTATGATAAGGGTATTGTTGATATTCGAAATCTTCATATCACTGCATTGGCTGATGTTGATTTAGAAGTTTCTATTAAACCTCAATCAAATGATGTGGTTTCTGCATTAACTCAAATTGCTCAACTAGCAGAAGATCATTTATTTGTTACAGCAATACCTGATCCAACTTCAACTGGCGACCTTCGTGGTGGATACAATTACAAATTTACAACTAGTAGATCATAATGTCAACATTGCTTTCTAGACCAAAGATATCTTCTCTAGTAAAATCTCAGTTACCTGAGTTTATTAGAGAAGACTATCAGACATTTATTGCCTTTTTGGAGGCATACTATCAATACATTGAGCAGAATGAAGTAGATTTAAAAACTCTTAGAGATTTAGATAATACTTTAGAGGAATATATTCGTTATTTTAAAACCGAACTAGCGAGTAATGTTCCATTAACAACTGTAGATAGTAGATTTTTACTACAGCATATAAAAGAACAATATAATGCAAAGGGGTCAGAAGCCTCTTTTAAATTATTGTTTAGACTTCTTTTTAATAAAGATGTTACTGTTGACTATCCATCTAAGCAAGTTTTAAGAGCATCAGATGGAAGATATAATCAAGATAACTCTTTATTTGCTCGTATTCTAACAGGAAATCCTCAAGACCCAGTAGGAAAATTAGTTGATGTTATTACGCCATCAAAAACTATTCGTGTTCTTGTAGACAGAAGACAAGATGTTGAAGTTGAAGTTGACAGAGCCATTCGAGTATCAGAAGATGTATATGAATACTTAATTGATAGAAGATTCTTTGGTAATATTTCTGTTGGAGATAGATTAAGATATCGTGATGATGAAAATGGAATTTATTTTACTGCTGAGATTCTTCCAACTACAGTTGGTCTTGAAGTTTTAACTCCAGGAACTGGATTTAGAGTTGGTGACATTTATAATATTAGAAACTTTGATGGTACTGGTTCTATTCTAAAAGTCTCTACTGTTACACAGGCTGGTGGAATTTCAAAGGCGCAATTTATTAAATTTGGAACTGGCTATTCTACAGACTTTACAACTACTATTTCAGCAACTTCAGGACAAGATGTAGCTGGCACTGCTGGTACAGTTATTCAAAGACTTGATACCAATGTTACACGAGTTACTTTATCTGGCACTCTTGCGGTAACTAATAACTCAACAACAGTAACAGGAACTGGCACTTCATTTACAGCTGAAGTTGTTCCTGGAGATTTGATATTTCTTCCAAATGGTGTTTATACAGTAGCAACTGTAGCTAGTACAACATCATTAACATTATCTTCAGTTTATCTCGGAGTGACTGCTTCTGGCATATCAACATATAGAGCTAGAGCTTCTGGTGGTGGTCTTGATAAACATACGACTATAAGCATTACTGAAAAATTAGATGGTTTTGCTGAGGTTGGAACTTTCAGCAGCGCTGATTATTCACTGGGTGACTCTTCATTTACTTTATCTGGAACCCTTGCAGTTACTAATGGCAGTTCTACAGTAACAGGAACGAGCAGTTTATTTACGACTCAACTTCAATATGGTGATGTTATAACATTACCAAATGGTACTTATACATTCGGCAGAGCATCGAGTAATACAAGTTTAACATTAGTTGAAACACCTAGTGTTGTTTCTCAGTTAGTTAATGTAGTAAATGGTTCAACTACAGTAACAAGAGTTACTACTGCATTATGGGGAACTTCATGGGTTGCTAATACTGCAGTTACACAAAACCAAAAGATATATTATGGTAATAATCTTTATGTAGTAATTACATCTGGAACAACATCTAGTTCTCCTCCATTAACTACAGGATTAGTCACTAATGGATCTGCAGTATTAAATTGGGTATCCTCAGCAGATATTCCTTGGGATACTGGAGAGATTGTTGCCAACGATGTAATTCGTATGCCAGATGGAAATACTTATACAGTATCTTCAAGAACATCAACTACTTTAACATTAAATACTGCATATACAGGAACTACTGCTACTCATCAAATTATTTCTGTAGCTTCTCCAACTAACTATACTGGAACTACTGCTTCTGGTTTGTCTTCAGTAGTAGTAAGAAGACCTGGATCTATGGATGGATCTTATACTGGTTTAGTTCTTCGTGAGTTCGGTATTAGTTCTGCAGATTCAACTATAACTGATACAGACCCAGCAATTATTAAAGTCACTCTTGGACCACTGGCGAAGTATCCAGGATACTATGTAACTAATGATAGTTTCTTGAACGATGCAATCTATATTCAAGACAGTCGTTATTACCAAGCGTATTCTTATGTTATTAAGATTGACGAAGCATTAGACACTTATAAAACTGTTGTTAAAAATCTAATCCACCCAGCTGGTATGGCGTTGTTTGGAGAGTATGACATTCGTAATGAATTTGATATTAGTTTTGCATTAGAGTCTCTAGTCAAGATTCTTGCTATCACTGAATCTGATTCTGTGACTATGGCTGAGATTGGATACAGTGATACATCTACTAGAACTAATCCTTCTCTAATTTCGCCAACTAGTGCATTGCTCGTAGGATCAACTGCAGGATTTTTAAAATCAATAACATCTACAACTCTAAACTTTAATGGTTTTGCAGACGCTGATGGACAAGCTGTTGTTATGTTGGAGACAGGTAATGCTGCAGATTTAACTAGAACTAATCCAGACTTTGATGTAGAAAAACCAATCAATGATACTGCTGGTAGAAATATATTAAATGATGGTGTAACAACCGATACCTTTTTTGTAACAATGGCAGATGGTGGTGATAATCAAACATCTACCAGAACCAATCCAGCTTTAGTTGCTACAACTGGTACACTATTAAGTGGTTCAGATGCAGGTTTTATGAAGTCATTGAACTTCAACCATCTGATTAATGATGGTATTACAACTGATAGTGAACAAGTGTTACTGCTTGATGGTGGCGACGACCAGACTTCTACTAGAACCAATCCAGCTTTAGTTGCAACAACTGGAACTTTAATGGCTGGTTCAGATTCTGGATTTATGAAGCTGTTGAATAACACTACATTAACTCATGCAGGAGCATTAGACGACAACTCGTTTACATTGGCAGATGGTGGTGATAATCAGACTTCTACTAGAACCAATCCAGCTTTAGTTGCTGCAACTGGAACATTATTAACTGGTTCTGATTCTGGTATTCATAAAGTACTAAATTCTGTATCTACTACAAGATATCTGAGTGACGGTATAACTACAGACTCAGATACACAGTCTATATCTGACACAAATGCAGCTAGCGCATCTGACCTAAATAGAACGATACCCGCATTTTCCGTAACATTTAGAACATGGGATTCTACTAATGGAAGTTTAACTCATGTGCTGAATGATGGAGTTACTCTTGATAATGACGCAGCGCCAGCAGTAGACAGTGGGGGATTCTTAGATATAAACCCATATGCAGAAGCTGGTTACTTCCTAAACGATGGTGGTCTATATGTTGGAAACCAAATCAATTTCACAGGCTAAATAGTTTAGCTTTCAATAAAGGAGATTTTTATGAATACACAAGAACAAATTGACAATATTTTTAAGGTTACTGGAAAAGTAAACATTAAATTATACGATGAGCATGGCAATCTTAAAGATGAACGAGATACTCACAATCTAGTCGTTACTGCAGGTAAAGTTTATATTGCAGGTCGCATGCAAGGAACTTCTGTTCCAACTGTGATGGGTAACATGGCTATTGGAACTTCCACAGCAACACCAGCTGTTGGTCAAACCCAATTGACTACTGAGGCTGGTAGAGTTGCTTTAGCATCATTCACTAATGGTGGAACTGCTTCAGTTACTGCTACAGCTACATTCCCTGCTGGTACTGGTACTGGTGCTATTACTGAAGCTGGTATTTTTAATGCTGGTACTGGTGGCACAATGCTTTGTCGTACAACATTCCCAGTTGTAAACAAAGCTGCTGGCGATTCTATTGCTATTACATGGGTTATTACAGTAAGCTAATTTTAGGGTTATAAATGCCAACTTCATCTCTATTGAAGTCTGCGTTACACAACTCAGTTGCTGAAGGGTTGTATAATGAGATTCAGACTCGCACCGCACGATATTATTACTTTCTAGGTAAGACGGTATCGTGGACTGTTGATACCAGTCCACCATATCCAACAGATAGTTTTGCTTATGAGTTAGATACTCGTAATGAGATTATCACTTTGAAAGAAATTAAATCTACGGATGTAGCATTCGTAGTTCCTAGAAGAGACTGGACTACGAACACAGTTTATGACATGTTTGACGATAGGTATAGTGATGAAGTTCAAGGTATTAATTTAATTTCTGGTGGATTTGGATATTCAGATCCACCTACAATCACTATTACTGGTGGTGGTGGTTCAGGTGCTTCTGCTGCTCCAGTTTTATTAGATGGTGTAGTTGTTGGTATTAATTTAACTGCGAAGGGGTCTGGATATACTTCTACTCCTACTGTTATTATTAGTGGCGGTGGTGGAGAGGGTGCTACAGCAACTGCAGTTATTAAAAGAGGTTTTTATGGTGCTACAACAGTAGAAGATTCTCAAAGTTATGTCTTGACTGATGAATTCCATGTTTACAAATGTCTGGATAATAATAACAATGCTCTATCTACATCTAAACCTATCGGTACTGTTGTAGATCCAGTTGTTATGCCAGATGGATATATGTGGAAATATTTGTACAGTATTCCGATTGCTCTTCGTAATAAATTTTTAACTGATGCTTATATGCCAGTTATTAACTCTCTTCGTGGTCAATTTTATTCTGGCGGAGAAATATTAAATGTTATCATTGAATCTGGTGGACAGAATTATACATTTGCAAATATAACAGTATCAGGTGATGGATATAGAGAGTCTGATCCTTTACTGTTGACAAGCATATCATTAAATTCTGGTGGATCGGGATATACATCTGGAGCAACAGTAACTATTGATCCACCATTTGCTGGCGCAAATACATGGGCTTCTGGTAATGGTATTTTACTTGGGCAGATGATTGAATATAATAACAATCTTTATGAATGTACCAAATCTGGATCACTAGCAGCGCCAGCACCAACACATAGATCTGGTCATGTCGCTAACGGAACTGCTACTTTATTATATAAAGGAACTCGTGCTACAGGATCACCAGTAATATCTGGTGGTGTTATTACAAGTATTGCATTAAATGGTAGTATCTATGAAATAAATATTACTAATGGTGGGTCAGGATATACAACTGCTCCAACAGTAACTGTTAGTGGTGGCGGTGGATCAGGATTCGTTGGTGCTGTTACTATGCGTGGAACATCAGTAGCAAAGGTTACTATTTCAGACGCTGGAGCATCATACACTTCTGTTCCAACTGTGACATTTGGAACAGCATGGTCTAGTGGAGCTACATACACAGTTAACCAGCAAATTCGTCATGGTGTTAATTTATATACAGTGACTACTGCAGGAACTGCTGGCACTGTGGCTCCAGTACATTCTAGCGGTTCAGTTACTGCTACTGGTGGAACTGCAGTGTTTACTTTTGCAGGACTTGCTGCTACTGGAACTGCAGTATTAAAGTATGGAGCAGGATATTCTTCACTGCCAAATGTATCAATTTCTCCAGTTTCTGGGGGTTCTGGTGCTTCAGGCTATTTTGTTGGCGTTAAGTCAGAAGCAAAATTAATACCTATTATAGATGCTGGGCAAATTGTTGGTGTACAGATTGATGATGGTGGCGTTGGATATACATATGCCAATTTAACAGTTACAGGTGATGGTAATAATGGTGGCACTTCTCCAGACACTGCATTACTAACTGCAGATTTGTCTCCAGGCGACATCGACACATTGCAAGCAAATACAGAACTTTTGACACCAGATGGTCGTATCATGGCATATCCAGTAATATCTGGTGGTTTTGGTTATGGAACTCCTCCAACAGTAACAATCGATGGAGACGGAACTGGCGCTGCTGCCTTCGCAACAGTTTCCAATGGAGCAGTTAGTAAGATAACAGTAACCAATTATGGTTTGGGTTATCGCTGGGCAAATGTAACAATAACTGGAACTGGCAAAGGAGCCACTGCTAGAGCAGTTCGTGCTCCATATGGAGGACATGGTAAAGATCCAATTAATGGTATGTTTGCTAGAACATTAATGTTTTATACAAATATTTCCAAAGACGCAAATCAAGGGTTTACTGTAAATAATGACTTCCGACAAATTGGAATTATTAAAAATCCTCGTCAGTTCGGAGAATATGGAAATCTTAAAAGTTCAATAGCGTCAGCTTGTTATGTATTAACTGGCACTGTAAACACAACTCAGTTTTTGCCAGATATGACAATATATTTGGGATCTTTAACTGGCAGAAAATTTAGAATAGTTTCTGTCACTAGCACTGGAATGTTAGTCCAGTCTTTAGAAAACGCAGTGCCTACCATCGGTGCTACATTTTTAAATGATTCATCAAATACATTTGGTGTGGCTGGAGTTACCCCACCTACAGCAGATAAATATTCTGGTGACTTGTTGTTTATTGATAATAAACAAGCATTCACTCCTACTGCAGACCAAACAGTTACTATTAGAACAGTTATTAGGTTCTAATAAATAAGTAAATAACAAAGAGAAGAGTACAATGATCGATTTTAATACCGAACCGTATAATGATGATTATGACGAAGATAAGAATTTTTATAGAATTCTATTTCGTCCCAGCTTTGCTGTTCAGGCTAGAGAGTTAACACAACTCCAAACGATTCTTCAAAAACAAATTGCTAGACATGGCGATGCTATTTTTAAACAGGGTGCCATGGTTATCCCTGGACAAGCATCAGTTGAATCTATTGGTCAGTCAAACACCAAAGGTGCAGATTATGTTAAATTAACTGCCTCTTACAATGGTGTTGCAGTTGAAACTTTTATCAACAATCTTGAAGGTCAAACTATTGTTGGTTCTAGTGGTGTTAAAGCATTAATCGTAAAAGTTCAGAGCGCAGAAGCGTCTGATCCAACTACTCTTTATGTTCGTTATTTAAATTCTGGTACAAACAATACAACCAAAACTTTCTCAAATTCAGAGGTATTAACAACTTCTAGTGGTACATATTCGTTCCAAGCACAAACTTCAGGCGCAATAGGCAAAGGTTCTCTTGCAACAGTTGAGAGAGGTGTTTACTATGTTAATGAACATTTCGTTCTTGTTGAAAAACAGACCATTGTTCTCGATAAGTATAGCAATGCTCCTACATATAGAGTAGGTTTGCTTGTTGAAGAAAGTGTAAAAACTCCAGAACAAGATGAGAGTTTACTAGACAATGCTCAAAATAGTTTTAACTTTGCTGCTCCAGGTGCACATCGTTACTATATTAATTTAATACTTACAAAGAAAAGTATTACTGATACTTCTGATCAAGATTTCGTAGAACTAATTAGAGTTACTGATGGTGTTATTAAAACCATTGTTGACGAAACACAATACTCTAGAATAGCAAAAGAACTTGCTGATAGAACTTATGATGAGTCTGGTGATTATACTGTCTCGGCATTTGAAATAGATGTCAGAGAACATAGAAACAACAATCGTGGAGCATGGGCTTCTGGTGTTGCATATTTAATTGGTGATGTAGTTACCAATGGTGGAAATACATATTTTGCTAAAAATTCTGCTACTTCAGTAAATATACCACCTGTTCATACTAGCGGTACTGCTACTGATGGATCTAATGGTGTTACATGGGAGTATACTGAATCGCCAGTATACAATCGTGGTATTTACAAACCAGAAAATGGTGGCGACGAGACTAAACTTGCTGTCGGACTAGAAGCTGGTAAAGCATATGTCCGTGGTTATGAAATTAAGAAAGACTCTACTACATATGTTAATGTAGATAAAGCAAGAACATTTGCAAATGCTGTCAATGCAGTCGTACCAGCACCAATTGGTAATTATGTTTTGGTTACCAATGTTAATAATGCTCCCCCAATTGATAGTTTAGATACAATAACATTATATAATAGACCTACTGGTTCTGGTTCCAGAGGAGCAGTTCCACCTAGTGCATTAATTGTTGGTTATGCTCGTGCTCGTTTTATGGAGTGGCATGACATTCTTCCATTTGGTAGTACATCAAAATATAAGTTAGGATTGTTTGATGTACAACTAAATCCAGGATACGATTTTGCTAGAGATGTTAAATCATTCTACTACAATATTTCTGGTGATCCTAATTTAAGTTTCACTGCTGATGTAGACCCTGTAGACACTGTATTAAATCAACCTATTGGTTCTGTTACTGCAGCAGGAACTACCGTAACAGGTAATGGAACTTCATTCCAATCAGATTTACGAGCAGGTGATTACATATCTGTTGCTGGATCTTTGTATCGTGTTAATTCTATTGCTTCCCAGACTTCACTAACTTTAGATTCATCTCTAACTGCTACAAACTCTGCATATATTTTAGTTAAAACTAAACTATATGAAACTCAATATGCAGGTTTAGTGTATCCTCTACCTTATAGCGCAGTTCGTTCTATTCGTAATTCTGGTGGAACTAACGATACTTCATTCACTGTATATCAGAAATTTACAGCAACTGCTTCTGGCACATCATTAGTTATTTCAACTAGTGGAACATTTGCTTCTGCATTAGAGACAGATAATTTTATCTGTGTAGATAATGATGCTACTGCTGGTGGAACAATATTCACTCCAACATCAATTTCAATTTCTGGTTCTAATGCTACTATTACTGTACCAGCTGGACAGTCTGGCAGATCTATAACTGTTATTGCAGCAGTTATTAGAAATGGTGGTGGATATGAAAAGACTAAAGTGTTGACCACTGTTACTGGTGCATTGGCAACTAATACATTTACAACAGCTGCAGCTGCGCAAGCGTCTTCTATTGTATTAGAGCATGCTGACTTACATAGAATCATCAGCATTAAAATGGCTCCAACTGTTGCATTTGGTTCTACTCCAACTAATGCACAATACACTCAAGATATTTCAGATAGATTTGAGATTGATAATGGTCAAAGATCTACACATTATGACCTTGCTCGTTTAATATTGAAACCATCTTATAGTCCTCCAACTAATCCGTTCAGAGTAGAGTACGAATACTTTGAACACCAGTCAGGTGACTATATTGATGTCAATTCTTATTCAAATATTGACTATAAAGCAATTCCAGCAAACCTAAGAGACTCTATTGATTTTAGACCAAAGGTTGCAAACAAATCAGTCACTACAAACTGGGAATTCGGAAGAAGAACATTTAGTGGAACAGGATCTTCTTTATCTGGTTGCCCAAAAAGAGGTGAAGATCTAGAAGTTGATTTTAGTTATTATCTTTCTAGAAATGATAAAATTGCTATCGATCCAAGTGGAAAGTTTTTTGCAGTAAATGGAGTACCAGCTGTTACTCCAGGAGCACCAGAAAATCCATCTATTGGAATGACATTATATAATCTTGGTATTAGTGCGTATACTTTTGATACTTCTTCTAAGCAAGTTGTTGTTAACAAAGTTGAAAACAAACGCTATACTATGCGTGATATTGGAAAACTTGAAAAGAGAATTGATAACTTAGAATACTATACATCTCTTTCTTTATTAGAACAAGATACACAATCCTTAAAAATTACAGACTCATACGGATTAGATCGTATGAAGAATGGATTCGTTGTAGATAACTTTACTGGTACAGGTATTGGAGAAACTGCTTCTCCAGATTACTACTGTGCTATCGATATGTCTAATAAACAGCTTCGTCCATTCTATTCAATGGCTAACATTAATTTGTTAGAGAAGAATTCTAATGACGCTGCAAGAACATCATCTCAATATAAATTGTGGGGAGATATTGCAACTCTTCCATTAAATGCTACTACACCGCATGTAGAATTAGTTAAACAAACATACGCTTCTCGTTTGGAAAATGTTAATCCATTTGCTATCTTTACATTCTTGGGTGATGTTAAACTCAATCCACCATCTGATGAGTGGTTTGAAACAGAAAGAATGCCAGATATTGTCCAACAGGTTGAAGGTAACTATGAGTTAATTAAAACAATTGCTGAAAAATCTGGAGTCTTGGGAACTGTATGGAATGCTTGGCAGAATGAGTGGACAGGTGTTCCATATGATACTGTCACAACAACTAGAACTGTTGCTACTGGCGCAGAAGTTGGTAACATCTCAAATACATTTGAGACTACAGCTACATTTATTCCACAAACTAGAACAGGTTTAAATACTTCATTAGCTCTTAAAACTGATTATGAAGAAGTAGCAGATAGAACTGTTTCTACTACTGTTATTCCATATATCCGTTCTAGAAATATTTTAGTACAATCTAAAGTATTGAAACCAAATACTAGATTTTATGCATACTTTGATGATATTGACATTTCATCTTATATTACTCCTGCGACAAAAATTGTTTATACGCTATCTTCTGGCTCATTCGATGACAGCACAAATGTTGGTGGTGTTGCCAGTGAAACAAAACGAAGAATCAATGGAGATTCTCAAATTTGTTTGAATAAGGGTGATGTTATTAGCAACGCAGGTAATACAGCTTCTGCTGTAGTTGTTGGTAAATTTATAGATCCAGATACAGGTGCTCTAACTTTAGAAGTATTGAATGTTATTGGAACATTCAGCGCTGGACAAGTTATTACTGGATCTCCTAGTAATGCACAAGGAACTATCGTATCTGTAACTACACCAACTACTTTAATTACCGATAAGAATGGACAACTGAATTTCTTATTTAATATTCCAAATACTGAAGCTGTTAGATTCCGTACTGGCTCTAAAGAATTGAAACTTATTGATGCAGCAACTTCTACTGGTCAGTGGACTTCTCGTGGTCGTGCGCAATATCGTGCGCAAGGTATTTTAGAGACTAAACAAAAGACTATTAATGCAGTTCGTAATGCTGAGTTAGTTCAAACAACTATTGGTCCAAATGACGACCCAGCAGCGAGACAAACTATTGTTCAATATACTGATAGATTAATTTCTAGACAGTGGTATGATCCTTTGGCACAATCTTTCTTGGTTGAACAAAAAGGAGGAGCATTCTTAACTAAAGTTGACATTTATTTTGCTACCAAAGACGCAGCTATTCCTGTGACTCTTGATATTAGAGATATGGTCAACGGAACTCCAGGACAAAATGTATTACCATTTAGTAAAGTTACATTAACACCAGACAAGGTAAACCTTTCTGGAAATACTGTTACAGTTGATGGTGCATTATATCCAACATTTGATACTCCTACTACCTTTACATTTGAATCCCCAGTTTATGTTCAAGAAGGTCAAGAGTACTGTTTTGTTCTAGTTTCTGATTCAAACAATTATAAAGTTTGGACATCGTATGTTGGTGATACTATCCCAGACTCAAATAGAACTATTTCAGAACAACCATACGCTGGCGTGATGTTTAAATCGCAGAATGCTTCTACATGGACAGCAGAACAAAATCAAGATATTAAGTTTACTATCTGGCGTGCAAAATTTGATACCAGCAAAGTTTCTAGTTTAGATTTTGTTAATGATGTGGTTCCTTATTACAATCTAGAGAAGAATCCAATTCAAACTGTTTCTGGATCTAACACTGTTCGTATTTGGCACCAAGACCATGGTATGCATGTAAATTCTAGAGTTAACATCAAAGGTGTTGCTGCTGCTGTTAACGGTATACCTGCTGCGGAAATAAATGGCGATAAAATAATTTCTAATGTAGATTTAGATTGCTATACTATTACTACCACTACTAACGCTACTGCTTCTGGTTATGGTGGTGGATCTGCAGTATATGCAACAAGAAATATTCAATATAATGTGGTTCACCCAATTATCGAAACTCAAACATTCTCTGACACAAATATTTCTTATACATTGACATCTACTTCTGGAAAGTCTATAGATGGAAGCGAATCTCCTTATGTTGTAGATTCAACAGCGACTGGATGTTTAGTTAAAGAAAACAACTACTTTGCGTCTCCTAGACTTATTGCTTCAGAAATAAATGAGAATAATCTCATGTCTTCTGTTAAGTCTCTGAATGTAAATGTTAGAATGACATCTACTAATGACTCGCTATCACCAGTGGTTGATACTACTCGTGCTAGTTTGGCTTGTATTTCTAATAAGATTAACTATCCTACAGAAGCTAATACTAATGTAGCTGCGCTAGATCTTAAGACTGTGTTCACACATACTACTGGTGCATTTACTTTTGGAAATGTAGGTTCTGTTTGGGCAGCTTCTACAGCAGTGACTTCTGGTTCTTATGTATATCACAATAACAATCTGTATAAAGTTACTGTTGCTGGTACTACTGGAACTGCTGCTCCTATACACACTTCTGGTTTTGCTACTAATGGTACTGCTGTATTAACATACGATGGAAATCCAGGTACAATAACTTCTACAGTTTCTGCTGTTAGAATTGCAGCAAATGCTATAACTGTTGGTAAATATGTTACTATTTCTGGATCTACCAGCAACAATGGAACTTTCTTGGTAACTGGTATTTCAGATGACGGAACTACCACTACTATCACTTTCCAAACAACATTCACTGCGGGAGCATCTAATGCTGGTGCTACTGTTCAGTTAAGAGAGTTGTTCGCTGATGAAATTGCTCCAGTTGGATCCTCTACAGTTAGCAAATATGTTACAAAACCAATTAAACTTGCGAACGATTCGTCTAACCTAACTATTAGATTCGGGGCTAATATTCCGAATGGATCTGATATTCAGGTATATTATAAGGCTGGCAAGGGCGATTCTAAAGCACTAAGAACGACTAAATATACATTAGCTAATCCAGACGCTGCTCTGGTTAATGTAGAATTAGGTAATGAGAAATTCTCAGACTGCACTTACACTATCAATAATATGACTGCTTTTGACACTGTTGTAGTTAAACTGGTCTTCAGATCAACTAATTCTAGCGCAGTTCCTCTTGTTCGTGATTTTAGGGTAGTTGCTCTTGCATAATATGGATTATTTAAAGGTATTGGGACATGATGGTCTTGTTAGAGATACCTCTACAGGAGCCATCATAAATACCAATAGAACAGAATATGAAAACTATATTCGAGCTAGAGCCACCCGAGAACAAAAAGATCTAGAAATTAGTAAGCACCAAGAAGACATAAATAATATAAAGAATGAGATGCAAGAAATCAAGTCATTAATTCTTCAACTTTTGAATAAATAAAGATTGAACCAAAGGAACCCTTAAATGGCAACTATTACATTAAGATCGACTAAAGGAAGTCCGTTAACCAATACGGAAGTCGATAATAACTTTTCCAACATTAATACTGAAGTTGGAACTAAACTAAACTCTTCTAGCTACACTGCAGCTGATGTTTTAGCCAAACTGCTTACCGTTGATGGTGCTGGTTCTGGTCTTGACGCTGACTTACTAGATGGATTAACCACTGCTAGTGCCAATACCGCATCTACTGTCGTTGTTCGTGACGCATCGGGTAACTTCTCTGCTGGTACAATTACTGCGACTACCTTTTCTGGTACTCATTCTGGCGCTGCATCGTTAACATCTGGTACAATCACTGGTATTACTGACCTAGCTGTTGCTGATGGTGGTACTGGTGCTTCTACAGCAGCGGACGCAAGAACAAACTTAGGTTTAGTTATCGGTACCAATGTCCAAGCATATGACGCTGAACTTAATGCTATCGCTGGTCTTATCTCTGCTGCTGATCGCTTACCATATTTTACTGGGTCAGGTACTGCTGCTTTAGCTACATTTAGTGCATATGGTAGAACTTTAGTCGATGATGCTGATGCATCAACTGCTCGTGCGACTCTTGGTTTAACTATTGGTTCCAATGTCCAAGCGTATGATTCTAACTTGGCTGCTATTGCAGGTATTGCTGCTACTGGTGGTATCTATGCGAAAACTGCAGCTGGTTCTGCAGCTGCAAGAACTATTACTGCTGGCGCTGGTATTACTGTTACCAATGGTGATGGTGTTGCTGGAAACCCAACCATTGCAGCTGCTGTTACATCTGTTCAGGGTAACACTGGTGCTGTTATTGTTTCTGTTCCAGTTACATCTGTTCAGGG